>WNEZ01002031.1_pt1 | contig 40800 bp, 33 predicted proteins | sample 5400521 | NCBI WGS metagenome assembly WNEZ01 (sample SAMN13153339, study PRJNA577476) | soil metagenome | isolation source: 120 cm saprolite under Douglas fir tree site 2 hole 1 replicate 1 | place: USA:California | collected 2015-04-18
TACTCTTTTCGTTGAAAAAGCTATCTGGTGCCCCGCTAACCGAAACCCGGGTTTCAGGATTTGTGTTACAAACCCTGAGGTACAAAAGTTCCGCCGCAATTGCGACAGTCCCCCTAGGAGCTCCGGCCGTCTTCAGCTGTTTTCTGTGTTACCGCTGAGCGGGCACAAAAAAAGGCCGCGAGTTTGACCCGCGACCGCTTTACAACCTCAAAGGCGATACAAGAGCAACAAACGCATAGGGAGAATAACACCGCTAGACGTCAAAAGCAAGAGGATTCTTAGGCAATCGAAGTTACAGAAGAGTAGCCAAAGCCGGGCGCCCTTGTTGTGGTTTCGTATGCCAGTCGCGTGGCAGGGAAGAGGCAATCCAGGAGCGAGCCGGCTCGAACCGTCAGTGTGCTATGGAAGGACTGTGACCTTACCCTTCATGCCAACGTCCTGCAGCACCAGCCTGGGCAGCCCGCCAGCGAGCGGCGCGGCCATCACATGAACCGGAGCGGAAGGGTCTTCCGTTCCACCCACGTCCGCAAACAAGATCTCCGACCCGCTCCTGAACCGATGCTTTAGCCGTTTCTTGCCCGCACTCCTCAATTTCAACGCCGCCTGAAAATACTTGATATCGTCGGGATTCGAGCGGCGCAAGAGCAAGGAGCGCGGTTAGAGTGCCGATTCGAATTCGTGGAAACGCTTCTCGAGTTCCCACTGCTGCTGCGCTTTTTCGCTGGACTTCAGGAAACTCACGCAGGATGTGGACGGTTTTTCCGCGCCGGGTTGATCGTGCGAGCAAGCCGAGACCGTTGACGTAAATTCGTCGCGCATCGCCCATACGCTGTCGCCCGGCAGGAAAGCGTGCTCCAGGCCGATGCGGACCATTTGCTTCAAATCCATGTAATGCAAATCGTAGGTTTGCACCGCGCGGACGTATTCGTGAGTGAGGTCAATGCGCGACACGCCTTCGTCGTCCGAAGCAAGCGCAACCGGCACACCGAACTGCCGGTACAGCGGAAATGGATGATCTTTTCCGCTGACGCCGAGAATCAGATCGTTGCTGCTCAGGCTAATTTCGACCATCACGTGCTTCGCGGCCATTTCTTTCAGCAATTCGTGCGGGCGATCTTCGTACATGACATCGACGCCGTGGCCGATGCGTTCCGCCGACGCTTGTTCGACCGCCAGGCGGACGTGGCAGCACAGTCCTTCATAGGGGACGAGTTCGGGCGCGATCTCCCCGGCATGCAGGCTGATGTGAACCATGGGATAGAGCGGATGCAGAAATTTGACCATTTGCATCTGCACTGCGTAATCGTTCATCGAGTTGTAGCCGTCTTCCGGCATGACCATGTTGATCCCGACAAAGCGCGGATCGGCCATCACCAGCTGGAAGCAAAAAATCGTTTGCGCGAAGACCTGTTGCTTAGGAAAACCGCGCAACACCTGGCAGAGATAGCGTAATTGCACTTTGCAGCCAGGCCTCTCGTCTGGTTGGCCACAGTGTTCGCGTTCGTAGCGGATTCCTTCCGCTTCGTCGAGGTCCGCCACCGCAGTCGAAATATCCCGAGATATTCCTCGTGCCAACAGCGCAGTTCCGAACTCTTGCAGGTCTTCCCGCCAGCCAATTTGGTAAGCATCATTAGCGACGTGACTGAAATCGGGCGTATGCATCAGCTCAAGGTACTGCTCGTTCTGCCGGCCGGCGCGCGCCGCCACCTCATCGAGCCATTCGCCCAAATGATGGTGTGACGTTCCGCCAAATCTGGCAAAGGTGCGAAAAAATTGGTCGTGGCCAGTTACTCCCGGAGACGGAACAAATCCGCGCATCGAGAATGAGTCAATCAGATCGTCGTAAAGAACCTGGTCCTTGTAAACGTCTGCAGTGGGGATTTTTCCGTTGCTACAGGCTTGCGATTCCTGGCTCTCGGGCTTCGAGAAAACGGATTTTGTACCTTGCAGCGCCGACGGATCGAGGCAGAGATGATCATCGGCAGCCGCGCGAATCCAGGATTCCGCGTAGACCGCGCCGCTCAGATGATTGTGCAGGTCCGCGCCTTTGGGCATTCGGAATAGCAAATTGCGCAACTGCAGCGGATTTGACCGCGCTGCTTCCAGATTCAGCGAAGCACGCCGTTCGAGCGGTGTCATGCTGGTTGCGGCCGGCTTGGCTTTTGTTTGTGAGTACGAAGACGCAGCCAACGTTAACAGCGTGGTGAGCGAGACCAACAAATTTCTTGTACGGAACATGCGCCGGAGGCTCCTTCCTTTCTTCATCAAAGCATTTCTTTAACTAACCGGCATCGCAACCTTTCTTTGCCGCGAGAGATTCTTGCATACACTAGGTGCTTTCCATTGGTTATCGCCAACGGTTTCGGGAAAAGAGAGCATAGCAGGGGCAGCAGGATCGTAGAGGAAGAATCGTGAAGATATACGCGGCGCGGAACCGAAAAGATTCGCAGGCGCGGTTGACCGCGGAATGCTTCGGCCCTATATTGGCGCACCGTTTTTGAGTTTTCCAGGAGACGCGAATTGCTGGAGCGCATTTTCCATCTGCAGGAAAATCAGACCACCGTCCGCCGCGAGTTATTCGCAGGACTGACCACCTTCATGGCCATGGCCTACGTGGTGGTGGTGAATCCGCAAATTCTTTCAGAAGCGGGTAAGCCCGCGGATGGTGTGTTGTTTGCCACCTGCCTGTCAGCCGCACTGGCCACGCTGGTCATGGAGCTGTGGGCCAATTATCCAATCGCTCTCGCGCCCGGAATGTCGTTGAACGCATATTTCACATATTCCGTGGTCATTGGGCGTGGAGTGCATTGGCAAACGGCGCTCGGCATCGTATTTCTCTCCGGGATTTTATTTCTATTGCTGACCCTGACGAAAGCTCGCGAGCACATCGTCAACGATATTCCGGATTGCCTGAAGCACGGAACCGCCGCCGGCATCGGACTGTTCATTGCATTTATCGGCCTGCGCAACGCCAAGCTGATCGTCGCCAATCAAGCGACGCTGGTCGCTTTGGGAAGAAATCTTGCTCGCGGTTGCAGGATTATTGTTGACGGCAATTCTGATGGCCCGCCGGGTGAGCGGCGCAATTCTGATCGGCATGGTGCTGATTGCGCTTGCTGGAATTCCACTGGGGTTGAATCACTGGCCGACACATTTGTTTTCCCTGCCGCATCCCTCCGGAACATTCCTGAAACTGGACATTGCTGGCGCCGCGAAAATCGGCATCGGTGAATTGATTTTTGTCTTTTTCTTCGTCGACCTGTTCGACAACGTAGGAACGCTGGTCGGCGTGTGCGAACAGGGAGGATTTTTGCGCGACGGAAAATTGCCCCGCGCCAGCCGCGAACTGTTGGCGGACGCATTCGGCACGATAACCGGTGCGCTCTCCGGCACTTCCACCGTTACCAGCTATATCGAGAGTGCAGCGGGTGTAGCGGCGGGTGGAAGAACGGGTCTCGGCAACGTGTTAATTGCCGTGCTATTCGTGGGTGCAATGTTTTGCGCGCCACTGGTGGCGGCCGTGCCCGGATATGCCACGGCTCCTGCGTTGATTTTTGGTCGGCGCGCTGCTGTCCGGTTCCATCGCGCGCGTGAAATGGGACGACTTCACCGAAGCATTTCCCGCGTTCCTGACCGTCGTCGCCACGCCGCTCACCTTCAGCATCGCGACGGGACTGAGCCTGGGCCTTCTGTCCTTTACCTTTCGCAAAGTTGGTTCAGGACGATACAAAGAGATCAGTCCGCTGATCTGGATTCTCTCCGTACTTTTCCTTTGCCGCTACGCATTCCTCGGTAGCGAATAGCTCACTCTTTGATGCAGCGTTCGCTGAATTCCGTCGAGCAATGCAGTTTGAAAATGTGCCGCCCAATGAAGTATCCGATGAAGCCGCCTAGCGCCGTATCGGACACGAAATGTTCCCGGCCGGTGTAACGCGCGATGGAAACGGAAGCGGCGGCGGCGTAGGCCAGAATCTTCACCCAGGTGCGCGGGTACTCATGAGCGATCACCGCGGCCATGGTCCAGGTAAACATGGAGTGGCCCGAAGGAAACGAAGTGTTTGTGGAATGATCCTGAAAAAATCTTCCGTGCCCGGCGCCCTGGTCGGGACGTTCGCGGCCGGCGATCAACTGCATTGCGATATAAACCGGATATGCGTTTAAGAGCGCCTCGCCCGTAATGAATCCCGTTTCCTTCGCATGAGCGTTATCCGTGACCAGCCCGGTAAAAAATATTCCGGCTGCGGCTGCTTCGGTTCCATAGAGGCCGACATTCGAAATATTGCGACTGATGTTTTCGTTGTCGCGGGAAACGACGCCGATAGTGTGGCGGTCGGTGACTACCAGCGCGGTCGTGCCCAGAATGAAAGCTGTATCCCACTTGAGGTTTGCCCGCTGGAGCGGAGCGACGTAGATGCTGCCCTGGTCGCGAGCCAAACGCTTCAAGATCCTGCCAACGGTCCAGGGTTGCGGCGAGGAAGTATCCGGCGAGCCATTCGACGGTGATTGTGGCAAACCTTCGCATAGCTCGGTCGTCAAAAGCAGGCAATGATCGGCCGCATCGGACCCGACCAGAAAGTGCGCGGGCTCCCGCAAAGAGGCAACCGGAAGAATCTGTGCGGATAACGAAGGTGCGAACCATAGCAGCGCAACCACAATGACAACGCTAATCGCAAGACCGCTTACGCGGCATGGCCTGTACATGCCGTTACTCTGCTTCCCGAACAGAACGCAAGCTATACTTGAAAGAATGTATATAAGCTCTGAATATTACTGAAATGATGCGACAGCGACTTGCTGGTCTTCAAAAACTTCGAACAGGCTCAACACCCTTACCAGCTTAAGGGTTTGTAATGCGAACTTTGAGGGATTCAGGAGCTTCAGCGAACCGCCGTGCTGTTTCGCCGCTGTCAGGTAACGGACCAGCAGTCCGATTCCGCTGGAATCGATCATCGGCACTTCCTGCAAGTCGAGCAGGAATCGCGATTCTCCCGCGTTCACCAGATCCTTCAACGTCTCGTTGGTGCGGTCCAGCGATGGCCCCAGGTTTAGTTTTCCTCGCAACTTAACAATTTTTACCTGGTCCTGCGTGCGCACATCAATTTCCACTGGCCGCTCCTTTTGAACCAAGCCCTTGACTCGTAACCAGATACTTGCGTGGGCGATTTCCGTCTGTTACAGTGCGCGCTCAAATTAGAAGAATGGTGGCAATTTTGCAAGTCGGTTGAAATTGGCCACCAATTGATTCCGCGAGCGCGGGTCATCGCGCGTGCGGTGGTGGAATCCATCGCCGGAAGCTCGGCGAACATCTACACCGCCGGTTCTCTCGCCGGAGAAGATGTCTGGATCCCGCGAGCCTGGTCCGGCGAGCAAACTGTCCGCGGAGCTTCGGTGCCGGGCAGCGCAGGAACCCTGGCCGAATTGGCCGCGCGGCGCGAGACGCTCCTTTTCTCAGGCAGCGATCTTTCTCGCGAAGACTACGCGCATCTGGATATCCGCCGCACACTGCGCTCGTTGGCATACGTGCCGCTCCTTAGCGGCGCTGATCTCGTTGGAGTAGTGGAGATTCTCTGTTTTGAAAACGAATTAACCGCCGAAGAAACCACGGCGCTGCAAGAACCCGCAAAGATCGCGGCATCCGCGCTGAGCGCGGCTTATCGCTACGAAAGCGAACGCAATGATTCTCTGGCCTCGGTCAGCCGGCTCACGCAGCTTTACGATCTGGAAAAATCATTTTCGTCCACGCTCGAGATGGACGAGTTAGTTCCCATCATTAGCGACAAATTCCGTGAGGTGATGGAATGTTCCGCCATCAACCTGTGGTTGCTGCGCGGCGACGAAAGTCTCGAGCTGATGCATCAGTCAGGGTTCGATTCGACCACTCCCGTCGACAGCTTGCAAAAACCCGGAGAAGGAATTCCTGGCGATGTTTCCGACAATGGCGAAGCGGTTTTAATCTTATCTCCGGACGATCCGCGCCTTGGCCTGCGCAGCGCTGCAAAAACTCAGGGCGGAGTTTCCTCGCTGATCGTCGTTGCGATTATGGATCGCGGCGCGCTGGTCGGGGTAGTTGAGGCAGTGAACAAACTCGACGGCACGCCATTTGATGACGACGAAGTCTTTGCCTTATCGAGCGTGACGGAAACTGCTTCAACCGCGCTGCATAACGCCAGCCTGTTGATGGCCGAACGCAAAGTGGAAATCCTGGAAACGCTGGTCACTGTCAGCCACGAAATTACCTCCACCTTAAATCTGGAACGCATGTTGCAGACGATTGTAAACGCCCCGCAAGCGGTCATTCCCTACGAGCGCGCGGCAATCGCGCTCGAGCAGCGTGGCAGATTCAAACTTAGGGCCGTTACCGGGCTCACACAGGTCAACACCGACGCCCCGGACATCGCGCCCCTGAACAGTATTCTGCAATGGGCGGCGTTGGCGGAAGAAGTCGTCAACGTGCGGCAACACGGCGAGGCGATCGATAGCGATCGCGAAGAGACTCGCGCCAAATTCAAGCAATATTTCGCGGAATCCGGCATGCGCGGGTTTTATGCGTTGCCTCTAAATGACGACACTGGGCGCGTCGGAATCCTCAGCCTGGAAAGCAGCGATCCTGATTTTCTGTCGACTGTGCATATCGAACTGATGCAAGTGCTTGCCAGCCAGGCCACGGTGGCCTTGCGCAACGCGCAAATGTATAAAGAAGTCCCATTCATCTCCGTTCTTGAGCCGGTGCTGGAACGCAAGCGCAAGTTCATGGCCATGGAAAAGCGCCGGCGTTCCTTGTTTCTTGCGTTAGGTTGCGTGGCTGTGTTTCTTTGACGGCGACGCGGTGGTCGCGCCAGGCCGACGGGCACTCGTGCAGCCGGAACTCGAAGGCGTAGTCGCCAAAGTTCTGGTGCATGAAGGTCAAAGCGTCCAACGCGGCGAAGTTCTGGCAGAAATGGAAGCGTGGAATTTGCGCTCCGCGCTTGCCGGGGCCCAGGCGAAATTCGAATCGTCCATGCTGCAGATGAATCATGCGCTTGCCGCCAACGACGGCAGCGAAGCGGGCGTCCATCGCGTGCAGGGGGATTACTGGAAAGCCGAAGTCGCACGTGCAGAACTAATGTTGGAGAAAACCCAGTTACGTTCTCCAATCGATGGCGTAGTAGCGACTCCGCACGTTGAGAATCTCGCCGGACGCAAGCTGCAACTGGGTGATTCCTTCGCCGAGATTGTAGACACGTCGCAAGCCACCGTCGATCTGGCGATTGATGACGGCGACGCTGGCTTGTTGAAAGAGGGGCAGAAGGCGGTCGTGAAGCTGAACAGCTATCCTACGCGCACGTTTCACGGCAGCGTAGTGATCGTCAGTCCCAAAGCGGAGCTTGTCCAAGACTCGCCTACTTTTTATGCCCGAGTCGCAGTCTCCAACGCCGACGGCGCCATTCGAATAGGAATGGAAGGCCGCGGCAAAGTTCGCACTGGATGGTATCCATCGGCGTATGTAATTTTCCGACAGCCGTTTTTGTGGATCTATTCGAAAGTGTGGTATTGGCTGGGCTGGTAATTCTGTGGAGGAAGAGTATGCGGAGTCTGATCGCATTGTTCGCTTTCGCTGTTGCCCTTCTGGCAGGAGGATGCGGCGGCACCGAGCCTGCTGCCTCAGCGGTTTCTAGCGCCGCCGCGTCTACCTCGCCCGCTTCTAAAGTCCCGCCTTCAGTGGAACCGGCGGACACATCATTCCTCGTCTCGGGCCCCATCATTGTGGAACATCAGGTGGAAATTACGGCCCAGCGCGACGGCTTTCTAGCCAAAGTTCTTTTTGATGCACCCTCGCGCGTCAAGGCCGGAACGATTCTCGCGCGGCTCGACGATCAGCAGGTTTCCGCGAACCTGGAAGCAGCGCGCGCGAAATCTCGCAGCATTGCCGCGGATCTGAAAAATTGGCAATCCGAGGCCGAAGTACTCAAAGCCGATTACGGCCGTCAGCAGAATTTGTGGAAACTGGGTCTGACCTCGCAGGAACAATTAGAACACGCCAAATACAAAGCTGAGTCCGACCAGTGGGACATTCAGCGTGTGCAGGAGACTCTGAATACTGCGCACCAGGAGGAACGTTCGCTGGAATTGGAGCTGGAAAAAACGAAAATCACCGCTCCTTTTAGCGGACTGATCGCCCGCCGCTATGTGCGCGAAGGCCAATCCGTAAGCAAGGGCGACCGCTTGTTCTGGGTCACCGCTGAAGCGCCACTCTTGATGCGATTCACTCTGCCGGAAAAATATTTCGGCCGCGTACGCCCGTTGCAGCAATTCGAAATTACCTCGCCGGATATTCCAGGTGAAAAGCACGCCGCGCGCGTGAAACAAATCAGTCCGGTGGTAGATCCTTCCAGCGGCACCTTCGAAGTTCTCGTCGAATTGGCTGGCGACCGTGGAGGTTTGCGGCCCGGCATGACGGCTAACCTTAAGGTCGAGAATCCGCGCTAGACATTCATGAATCTTACGCAAGCTCTCAACGCGGCTCTGCCGGAGATTCCGGCGCGAATTATCTCGCGGCGCTGTCCGCGCAAGCCTCCGGACGCCGTCGCCCAAGAACATGTCGAATTCGGGCAACCGGTAGTGCGCGTCCTGGTACCAAGCCAGGAAGCAATATTCCGATTTCCCCCGCAAAACTGGACGCTGATCCAATTGTTTGACGGGATCCGTTCGTACGAAGAAATCGCCGATATTTACTCCGCTCAACGTGGCGCGGCGTACGGCGTCGATGATGTCCGCGAGTTCGCGGCTTCACTTGATGCCTTGGACTTTTGGTACAAGACGCCCCAGGAAAAAAACATCCTGTACATGCAGCAGACTGCGGAAGGCCGCAAGAAGCTCCTGAAATCACGGAAAAATCGCTACGGTGATTTGTCGCAGATTTTATTTCCGGCGGTTAATCCGGATCCTTTTTTGACGTGGCTGCACCGCTATACCAGTTTTATCTACACCTGGTGGTTCACATTGCTCACGCTGGGTTTGTTCGCGGTGATGGGCGCCATTACCGTCACCCACTGGTCGGAGATCGGGCGTGATAGCCTGCAATTTTTCAATTTTTCGAACAAGACCTGGGGCGACGTCGGGGTCTTCTACATCCTTGCGCTCGTCACCATGTGCTGGCATGAAATCGGCCACGGACACGCCTGCAAACACTTCGGCGCGCGCGTCCCTGCCATGGGATTTTTGCTGATCTATTTGACCCCAGCGTTTTACACCGATACCAGCGAGGCCGTGATCAAGGCGAGCAACTCACAAAATTTTGTGATCTCTCTTGCCGGCGTATGGTCCGAGTTGATCATCTGCGCGGTTGCGACCATTGTGTGGTGGGGCACTCCTCCGGACACCACCGTTCACTCCGTCGCTTACATGCTCATGCTGATCACCGGCATCGCTTCAGTGCTGATCAACTGGAACCCGTTGATCAAGTTGGACGGCTACCACATGTTGTGTGAGTTTTTTGACTTCCCGGAACTGAAAGAAACGTCAACCCTGTATACATCCGCTTGGGTGAGGCGAAATATTTGGCGCCTGCCGGTGGAAGTTCCCTACGTGCCGAAAAGACGCCGGTTGGGCTATGCCGTTTATGCTTTGCTCTCGGGCGCCTACAGCTACACCGTTCTCTTTGTCCTGGCGCGCTTCGTCGGCAACATTTTCCGCAATTTCAATCCCGATTGGTCATTCGTTCCTGAACTTGGCACCGCGGCCCTTATTTTCCGCTCTCGTATCCGAACGCTGGTGAACTTCATGAAACTAACGTATCTCGATAAAAAAGACCGGGTCCATGCCTGGCTCGGCTCGCGTCAGTTTTTCGTTTTTGCCGCCGTACTGCTGGTGTTTCTGATGCTGCCACTCTGGCGGGAATCAGTTCTGTCCCGCTTTGTATTGGAGCCCGCGAAGAGCGCTGTCCTCCGCGCCTCGGTTCCTGGAATTGTTGACGCGGTCTATTCCTCGGAGGGGATGTTTGTGAAGGAAGGCTCGCCCGTCGCCAGTCTAAGAAATTTGCCGTTAAAATCGAAACTCGAGTCGCTTGCGGCGGACTACAAGATTGCTTCCATGCGAGCCACGTCCGCGGAGTTTCGCTACGCAGGCGTTGGAGCCGCGATCCAGCAGCGCAATCAGGCTGGCAAACAAAGCCAAAATCTCACGGAGCAGGCTGCTCGCCTGACCTTGCTAAGTCCGATCTCGGGCGTGGTACTGACTCCGCGGCTAGCCGATCGCGAAGGAGCCTATTTGCCCGAGGGCACAGCTCTTGCCGAGATCGCCGATCTGAGCGTGATGCGTGCTCGTATCTATGTCTCTGAATTCGACGTAAGCAAAGTCAGGGTCGGAGCGGATGCCCGTGCATCCGTGGAAGGCCGCGCTCAAAAGTGGACCGCCAAAGCGATGGATATCGCGCCAGTCTCCTCGCTCGCTGACCCCAGTCTGGTCGAGTCCTCAAAGTACAAGGGCCTAATTCCACCCAGTTTTTATTGCGTTCAGTTGCTGATTCCTAATTCGGACGGCGTGCTCAAACCTGGGATGAGAGGAACTACGCGAATCTACGGCCGGCGGCGCTCATTGTTGGCCTTGTGCTGGCAGACGGTTGCTCATTTTTTCGGAAGGAAGCTGTGGTAAAAGAAAAAGGCCAAGTCGGTTGGGCGGGACTTGGCCTTTCGCATACAACTTTCGTGGGCTGGCGAACTTAGAACTTCGCGGCCGCCTTCTTGGACGCTTTCGAAACGTAGTTGGCTTTGGAGACTGCCTTCGAGACAAGCTTAACCTTTGACGCGAACTTCACAACCGGCTGGGCCTTCGCTCCGGCAGTCCGCGTGGATTGATCGTGCGAGATTTCGTTCGCCAAATTCGCTTTCTTGGCGCTCTTCAGCGTGCTGATCAAGCTCTTCTTTTCGATTGACATGTTATCCACCCGCTCCTCTTAAAATTTTGTTTTGCCGCCGACATTTATCTTTATGCAAGACGCGTGCCAAAGTTGGCCGGGCACGCAAGATCGCCCGCGGACTCAAAATACGGCACTTACATTGCTTCTGGCTAATTCTGAGGGCTTTCCAGTGGTGACTTTTTCGCCTGCGGTTAAAAATTAACCATCAGTGGGTTAATTTTTAACCCAATTCGGTGCCCTTGCAATTATTGCAACCCGTGTTTCCGGCACAAATATTTCATCCGTTGCGCGTCGACCCGCATCAGCGCTGCCGCCGCGCTCTTTTTTCCACCCGTACGCCGCAACGCAGCCGTCAAGTATGCGATTTCGATCCGTTCCATTTCGGCATCGAAGTCCACGCCTTCCTCCGGAATCAGAATGGCTTCCTGTCCGCTGGCACTGTGCCGAATCAGGTTCTGGGGAAGGTGCTCGGCCGTAATATTTGGCCCGCTGACCATCACCACCAGCCGCTGGATCAGATTTTCCAGCTCCCGCACATTTCCCGGCCAGGGGTACTCCTCCAGGATTTCCAGCACCTCCGGCTGTACCGTCTTCAAAGGCTTTTTCGAGGCCGCGCAATAATTACGCAGGAAGTGATCGGCCAGCAGCGCCACGTCGCCATCACGATCTCGCAATGGCGGCACCGTAATGGGCACTACATTGATCCGGTAATAGAGGTCTTCGCGGAATCGCCCTTTTCGAACCAAGTCTTCCAAATCGTCGTTCGTGGCGCAGATCAGCCGAAAATCAATCTTCTTCGACGCCCGCCCACCGACGCGCTGAACGGTCCGCTCCTGCAATACGCGCAACAGCTTGCTCTGCAGTCCCGGATTCAGCGTCGTTATCTCGTCGAGAAATAGCGTTCCGTTCTGGGCGGACTCGATCAGACCGGCTCGAGCCGCGTCCGCCCCGGTGAACGCCCCCTTCTCGTAGCCGAACAGTTCCGATTCAATCAGCGACTCCGGCAGCGCCGAACAGTTCAGGCAAATGTACGGCTGCCCTGCTCGGTCGCTTGACTGCACAATCGCGCTGGCGATCAGCTCCTTGCCGGTTCCACTTTCTCCACGCAGCACTACCGTCGTATTGCTGTCCGCAACCGCTTGAATCGTCTGATAGAGCTTCTGCATCGCGGCGCTTGCGCCGATCAACGAACAAAACGCCGACTTGCTCTCCAACTGTTGAACAACCCGCCGGCCCTCCATCTCGTGCGCCCGTTTTTCAATGGCCCGCGCCAGCAGGGTTTGCAGTTCCTCGTAATTCACAGGCGCAAGCACGAATTCGTCCGCTCCCGCCTGGCTGGCCCGCAACGGCAAATTGTGATCGCGCGAACGCGTCATCGCCACCAATACCATGTCGTCGCGAATCGCGCGAATCTCCTGCAGCACATCCACTCCGTCGCGCGCGCCTTCTCCAACGCTATCCAGATCAAACAGCATCGACTGCAGTGATGAATCCTCCACCGCGTCCTTGATCGCTCGTTCGTTGTCCGCAAGGATTGCGCGGAACGCGGGCAGCAGTCCGCGCCGCATTTCCGGGAAATCGGATGCCTCCGCGATCACTACTGCGACCGAGTAAACTTCGCCTTGCGCTGGATTCATCTCGATGGCCATGAGCAGGGGCGCGATTATAAAGGAACCATTTTCGCCTGCAAAGCTATTCCGCGTTGCGCTGGCTGACCCGCCGGAATTTCTTATTTACCTATGTTCTGATTCGCTTTACTTTTGTAGATGCAGCACGCTCTGGCCAGCAAGGATTGTCATGCTTCCCGAGAACCAACCGCCGCAAAGAAGCATCTTCAAGAATTCACTGATCTATTCTTCTTTCCTGATTCTCATCGTCGCCGCCTACGTCGGATGGATTCTCCTTTCGCGCCATCAGGCAACTCGGGCTTATGAGCAGCGCGCCGAACAAGCTCAAGCCAAAAAGCAGCGCGAAAGTGATCAGGCCGCCATCGAGCAGCTCGGCGGCAGCGACCTCGCCATCCAGATGCTCTACGCCACCCCAAGAATCCATCGCGGAGAAACCGCCCAGATTTGCTACGGCGTTGCCAACGCTAAGACTGTCACCCTTGAGCCGCAGTCCAGCAAGGTTTGGCCTTCCCACAATCTTTGTGTCGATGTAAAACCAGTGCAAACAACCACTTACACACTGGTTGCGAGTGGCGCCGATGACCAGAACGTCTCCCAGCAGGTCACCGTGGAAGTCCGCTGAATCTCTAAAACGGGGCTTGTTCCCGCAATTTCTCCGCATCTATACTTAATATTGCGCGGGGGCGGCCTAGGCAACTTCCAAATCCCTCCCCCGCGAATCTTTTTTGGTGAAGGCTTATGTCCGACGCTATCGCGAAAATCAAAAAGAAGCTGCAGGACGAAATCGACCATCTCGATCACGAGCTGAATGTTGATCTGCCCAAGGAAATCGCTATTGCCCGCGCGCACGGCGATCTTTCCGAAAACGCCGAGTACAAGTACGCCAAGGAGCGCCAGGGTTTCGTCAACGCGCGCATCGCTCAGCTAAAAAAGCGCATGGGCGACCTGGGCATGCTTAACCTGACCAACATCCCCACCGACCGGTCTGGCTTTGGCTCCAAGATCGTGGTCATCGACACCCAGAAAGATTTACGCATCGAGTACAAGCTTGTAAGCAGCGAAGAGGCCGACGTGGAAAAGGGCTTTATTTCCACCACTTCGCCCATCGGTCGCGCCCTCCTAAATCGCAAAGTCGGCGACGAAGTCCAGGTCACCACGCCTGCCGGCAGCAAAGAATTCGAAGTCGTCGAGCTTCAGACCATTCATCAGCTGGAGTAAGCTATTTACCTGAGTAACCAAACCAGCCATTCAGGCGTTTAATATTTGAGGTATCCCACGTCGAGGTGAGGCGGTATGTACTGGGGCCCAGGGTCAGCACTCGGCTTTCTCGCACTGATTGGTTATGCCATATTTGTTTGCGGAGCAATTATGCTCTGGACGAATCGGTTGGACGTTCCAATCTGGGTGCATGACGAAGTCGGTGCCGTTCGCCGTAAAGTCGTTCGCCACGCCGTCTCTGGCCTCGGCCGCGGTCTCCGTGAAGAAATTTCCTGCAAAGCCTGCCCCACCTGCTTCATCCGCAGCCTCGCTCGCCCCTCGCGCCGCAAAATCAACCGCGGAGCAATCCTCCTCGCAATTGGTCCGCTTCTTCTCCTTCTTGACTTACTTATTTAGCAACAACTTTTGTCCCTGCAGAGTGTGTAAGAGGAAAGGCACGCCAGCCAGGCGACTTTCAAGCTGACCGCATCCTCCTTTACAATTTTCTCCGCCATGAAACCCTCTCTGATTGTTCACGGTGGCGCTTGGGACATTCCCGACGAAGCCGTTGACGCCTGCACCGGCGGCTGCCGCAACGCTCTCGCCGCTGGCTGGAGCATCCTCGCTTCGGGCGGTTCCGCGCTCGAAGCCGCCGAAGCCTCGGTCATTATTCTCGAGGACGATCCGGTGTTCGATGCGGGCTACGGCTCCCATCTCAATCGCGATGGCGAAGTCGAATGCGATGCCATCGTCATGGACGGAGCCACGCTTCGTGCCGGCGCCGCAGCGGGTCTGCAGCGCTTGAAGAATCCCATCCGCCTCGCGCGAAAGATCCTCGAAGAATGCCCGCACATGATGCTGATCGCCGAAGGCGCGGAACGCTTCGCCAAAGGTTCCGGCCTCGCGCTCTGCAAACCCGAAGAACTCGTGAGCGAAGCGGAATGGCAAGCCTACCTCCGCTGCAGCAAAGACGAACACGCCGCCATCCATCACCGTGGTCACGAACAAGGCACGGTCGGCGCCGTCGCTCTCGACGAACAAGGTGGTCTTTTCGCAGCCACATCCACCGGAGGCACTTGTTGCAAACTTCCCGGGCGCGTCGGCGATTCTCCGCTGATCGGCTGCGGTTGCTACGCCGATTCGCAGGCTGGCGGCGTCTCCTGCACCGGCTATGGCGAGTCAATAATGAAAATAGTGATGGCCAAGACCGCCGTAGAATTTCTCCGCCGCGATTCGCCGTCCGGCGAAGATAGGCTGTCAGCCGCCCAGCGTGCCGCGAACGATGCCGTCAAATTGCTTGCCGAACGCGGCAAAGGCACCGGCGGTCTGATCTTGCTCGACCGCTTCGGCGCGCCCGCATTCGCCTTCAATACGCCCCGCATGGCCTATGGCTACGTAAATCCCGACGGCAACTTCGTCGCGTCTGTTTGAACAGTTTTTTCAGTCGGCCGTTTTCTTGCTCGTCTTGTGACGGTGATAAAGGTCCGCGACGGAGTACGTCACGCCGCAGAAAAAAGTAGCTCGCGGCAGGTTTCCATATGCGGCGAAATAAATCCCCGAATCAAGAACCAATCGCGAAGACCAGTTGTAAGTCGCCGCTCCCATGATCGTCATCGTCGCGGCCAGCGTTGCGTTGGCCCGGCTGAATCCTGCAATCTCTCCCGTCACGCCCCACTTTCCCTGGACTCCGCGAGAGTAGGCCAGCGCCGTAAAATAATCGCGATCGAACCCAGTTGCTCCAGGCCGTCCCAGCCATTGCGCCGTCTCGTTGAAATCGAAATGATGCTTTCCAAAGTCCTTGCTCAGCAGGATTCCTGCCGAATGGCCAACCGCTCCCGCGCCGACCTCCGCCGTCGCGGTCGGAATTGTCGCCGTATAAAGCACAGACAACGTGGGACGCCGGCCTTTCTCCTCGATAACCTTGTACTTAAATCCGGCTCCGGAATCTCCGCGTCCCGCCACGCCCGCATCGCGCTCGATCGGATTGTTCCCAAAACGCATTTCCAGATTTTGCGTCAGACCAAATTTCAGTAATCCATTGATATTCTGGTGCCCGTCGCCGGCTTCCAGGCCGTACTCGATTTCGAAAACGCCCGATTGTACTGACTCCGCCGTCGTGGAAAATGTAGGACGATTCGGAACCGCGGTAATTTGATCTGGGAGATTGTTAGGACTGGCTGGAGCTTGAGCATTCTGGCTGGTAGCGCCGCCGCTATTGTCCGGAGCTTGTGCTTGCACCACCACGCAACACGTCAAAAACCAGCAACCAGCAATGAGCGTTTGTACTGCTCGCCGGGCATAATGTAGGAACGTCATCGCTTGCGCAGGCAAAAAGTTTAGCAGCGCGAGGGTGACTGCAGCAAAAAGGCGTTCAGCAACTGGGAAAAATTGCTCAGATAATTATCAGAATTACCGATGGCCCTAGAAGATCCCACGTTCGAGATGGCAGGACTCTGCTCGCAGTGCCAGCATGCTCGCCTCATCGAGTCCAGCAAGGGCTCAGTCTTCCTGCTATGCGAACTAAGCAAGACCGACCCACAATTTTCCAAGTTCCCGCGCCTACCCGTTCTCACTTGCCCAGGCTACGAACCCCGCACCCAAGAGCAATCTTCCTGAGCTCCGATCTTGGCGATCTGAACCCAAGAATCTAGCAACGCGCTTGACCCGTAAGTGTGCTTCGCTGAAACTCCGCCCAACCACGAACTTACCACATCCATAAACTACCTCATGATAAACTCCGTCTGGATTCATTTCCATCCAATAAAGGTGTTCGCCGATGCTCTCCCCCTTCGGCTACACGCGTCAATCGCGTTAATCTCTTTTGCTTTTTTCACAAGCGCCACGCACGCCGAAAAACTTCGTATCACCAGCACTCCTAAGACCGCTGTAGGCTCGCGCCTCGGTCACCCACTCGGCGTAAGGCTCGATTCTATCAGCGCAACCTTTACGGGCGGCATCTCTGCGCACCCTCCGGCCGGGGCTGCAAACCTGTCGCCGGAGCTTTCGCTGGAAGCGCTGGTCGCGCTGGCAAAACCCGCGGTGGTCCAGTTGCGAGGGCTGCAAAAATCCGGCAGCGGCTTGTTCGTCACTGAGACTGGCGTGATCGCCACCAACGCCCACGTCGCCCGCGATGAAGGCTCGCTCATCACCATCCTGCCCGACGGCCAGCATCTGGAAGGCAAAGTGGTTTACATCGACGAAGACCTGGACATCGCCCTGGTAAAAGTCTCCGGCGAAAATTTCCCACATCTCGCGCTCGCCGATGCCCAGACTGTCCGCCAGGGCGAAAGCGTTTTCGCCATCGGCAATCCCAGCGGCGCCATGCAGTTCAGCATGACCAAAGGCATCGTCAGCGCCGTCGGCAAATTTCGTGAAGCAGGAGCGGGCACCTGGATTCAAACCGACACACCCTTCAATCCCGGCAACAGCGGCGGGCCGCTGGTAAACATGCGCGGCGAAGTCGTCGGCCTCAACACTCTAAAACTCATCAAGAAAAACACCACCGGCATCGCCTTCGCTCTAAGCGCCAGCGATCTGCTCGATGTGCTGCACGGTCACGGCTCCCGCTCCGTCGTCCACTGCGGCACCACGAAGCGCGGCTTCGAAAATTGCGGAAATGTCCACCGATCACGATAGTCCGCCAACAGTTTTGGCGACGGGAAACGTGACGTTCACAGGAAAATCCGGTGCGAAAATCTATGTAGACGGAAGTTTCGTGGGCAACATCCCGGTCACAATTCCACTGTCCGCCGGCAGACATAAAATTCTGGTGAGCGATGGAAAATCAGCCGATCGGCAGGAATATTTGACGGTGATGGCAGGAGGCAGCCCGACTTGCCGCCGCATTTCCGACCGCCCAGTAAGAAATTCCAGTCGGGTCCGATCACCCAGCCGTCAGTCTTCGCGATCCCCAGCTCGCCCGGTTAGCCGAAGGACTTCGCTCAATCAAACGACCTTTGTGGCGTTCCCTCAATACGGGAGGATGTATTTCTCTGCGCGCACAGATTAACAGGAATTTCTTGCACAAGTAATGCGAGTCCCCGAAGGAGAGCGTAATTAACCCAGATGGTTCCAGCTCGCACAGCACCACCAACCACACATCCAAAGGAGACCTCAGTGAAATTGAGTCGAACGTATCCTAGAACCAATACGACTGCGAGCCTGCAAAGCACCCGCAATTGGCGGCGGCAAGTGCTGGCCGCCACCACGGCAGCATTTTTGACGATGTATCCGGTGATGCCGGCATGGGCAACTGCTCAGGCGCCTGCCAAGGCTTCAGCCCCAGCGCCTGCTGCCGCAGGCTGCCAGATAAACTCGGCGAAGGGGAACATCAAACATGTAGTCACCATCGTCTTCGACAACATGCACTTCCAGCGCGACCCCGCACGCGATGGCTCGACTCTGGTACCCTCCGACCTCGAGCAGATGCCCCACCTGCTGAACTTCATCAAGAACAACGGGGTGCTGCTATCCAATCATCACACGCCACTCATCTCGCACACCTCGGATGACGTCATCACCATTCTTACCGGCGTCTATCCGGACCGTCATGGCGTGGCCACCGCTGCCAACAGCTACCTGGAATACAAGGCGGATGGCACCACCCAATCCCAGTCTAGCTTCACTTACTGGACTGACCTGAGTCTGGATGGCACCTACAACCTACTCAGCGGCGCTGCGGACACGACTCATCCGAGCGGCGTCAATGCGCCCGCACCTTGGGTACCCTTCACCCGCGCCGGCTGCGACGTGGGTGCAGCTGCCGCCGCGGACATGGAGATCGAGAATACCGGTGTCGACCTCACCACGGTCTTCGGAACTGGCTCACCGCAGACCACCGATAAACACGCCTTCGCCAACTATGAGGGTATTGCCATCCACTGCGCCAAGACCAGCACGCTCTGCTCGACCGAAAATGGCGGTTTCCCCGACAAGTTGCCATGGGAGTCCAATGCCGATGGCTCGGCGGCAACGACCGACGGCACCGGGACTTCCACCGCCTACCAGGGATATAACGCCCTCTTCGGCCACAAATATGTGACCCAAGCCTTCCAGACTCTCGGGCTGGGCAGCAAGGTGCTGGACAACAATGGAAACCTGTTGGACATCAACGGTAACGTCATAGTCGATGACTTCCCCGCTGGCACACTGACGCCGGGCTTTCCGGGCTTCAGCCTGCATCCACAGTACGCACTGGGCTATACGGCTGACATGCTGGAGGCTGGCGTCCCAGTGGTCTACACCTACATCATCACCCCACACCGGCCGCTCCCGGTCAACCCCTACGGCTATGGCTTCGCCGGGGCAGACGGGAAGGGGGACAAGAACGACTATGGTCCGGGTGAGGCGCACTATGTCCAGACACTGCAGCAGTACGACGACTCGTTCAATAAGTTCTTCACCCGCCTTGCCAACGACGGGATCACCCCGGCGAACACGCTCTTCGTAATCACTGCGGAGGAGGGCGATCACGTGGTCGCGGCCAACCCCACCAACCCTGGCTGCGATGGAGTGACCACACCGTGCACTTACGGCAACACGCCTGGCAATGAAGTCGGTGAGCTGAACCTCAACTTCAGGGGCTTGCTGCAAGCCGAAATGGGCATCACCACTTCCGCCTCGGTGAACAGTGACGATGCGCCGGACATCTACCTGACCGGTAACCCCGCCTCGAACGATTCCACCTTGCGGACCTTTCAGCGGGCGTCGGGTACTGTATCCGTCACCAATCCGATCTCCGGGGCTACGGACACCATCGCGCAAGAGATGGCCAATCCCGCCGAGTTCAAGATCCTGCACATGCAGACCTTCGATCCGCTCCGGACGCCAAGCTTCACCATGTTCGCCAACCCCGACTACTTTGTGACCGGCTCCACCGTCTGCGGCACTAGCCTTACCCCGGCTACCTCCTGCGTCGCGCAGGTCTCGGGCTTTGCCTGGAACCACGGCGACGTGCAGCCGCAGATCACCACCATCTGGCTCGGAATGGCCGGGCCTGGCATTGACCAAGCCGGATTGGACAGCACAACCTGGTCTGATCACACCGATATTCGGCCGACGACGCTCGCGCTGCTGGGCTTGAAGGACGACTACCAGCATGAAGGGCGCGCCCTGGTCGAGAAATTCACCGGTTGGGCTCAGCCTTCCGCGGTCAAGAAGGGGGGAACTTTCGTCGCGCTGGCTCAAGTACTCAAGCAGATCAACGCGCCCGTCGGACCGCTCGGATTGGCGAGTCTGCACGCTTCCACCGTCGCCCTCCAGAGTAACGAGCCGAGCGATACGAAATACACCAACATAGAAAACCAGCTGGATTCCTACAGGACTCAGCGCGATGCGCTGGCGGCGCAGATCCTTGCGGTGCTGGAAGCGGCGGAGTACTCCGGCACGCCCATTCCAAGCGCTACCGCAAACAGCCTGATTCAACAGGCTCAGGCTCTGCTGTCCAGCGTGGAAACCTACGCCTCGGGTCTCTAAACTTCCCGAAGCGCTTCCGGCACAGTAAAAGCAACAAAAGGGGTGCGAGGCAACTCGCGCCCTTTTTTTTCATGTTCCGCTGACCAGGATTGGCTTGCACCGCGCAATTCTCGCGCAGCGTTACATTCTCATCGCAGCGCGACCCCGCCCGACCCCGCCCAGAGTCCGTTGGCACCGGGGAACGCACTGTGTTAGCATCCGCGGCGGGTCGGTCACTTCGGCGACCGGCCCAAACGGGAGAACGGACCAGGGGATTTTTCGATTGTCCTTCGCCTCGTTGCGCCGCAAAATATTATCTGTAGCGATGCATCGGGACCCAGGGTTTACATGCGTTGTGCGGCGATTTCGTCTGAGGCGATTTTCTGCCGTATAGCAAGAGGCCACGCTCTCCTTCCCCAGCATTTAACTCACTCAGGCGCAGGCCCGCGCCTGCCATTGACGGGTCTCAGGGTTTAAGGGTTTGTTTTACAAACCCTTAGAAAAACAAGTTGTACTTACAAACCCTGACTTGTCAAAGCACGGACCTCGCCTGCACGCCACGAGCGGCGCAGATTGGGAGGTCTGTATGAAGACGTATCTCACCAAGGACATTCGCAACGTTGGCATTGTCGGCCACGGCGGCACCGGAAAGACGCAACTGGAAAGGTTGCGGATGGCACCACCACCACCGATTTTGACGAAGAAGAAATTGCCCGTAAGATGTCTACGCAAACCGCTCTAGCCCACGCCGAATGGCCCTGCACCCTCTGTTCTGGCGCCAATGTAAAAATAAATTTTCTCGATCTCCCCGGATACGGCACCTTCATCAACGAAACCAAAGCTTCCTTGATCGCCGCGGACTGCGCCTTGATCTGCGTGGACGCCCACGTCGGCGCTCAAGTCACTACCGAAAAGGATTGGGATTTCTGTCTCGAATACGACATTCCCCGCGCCTTCGTTCTCACCTGGATGGATCGCGATCTCTCCAGCTTCGAACGTTCCATGGAATCCCTGCAACAGTCCTTTGGCCGCAGCGTCGTCGCTCTGCAATTGCCCATCGGCACTGAACGCGGATTCCGCGGCGTCGTCGATCTTGTAGCCATGAAAGCGCACTTCTACACTCCCGATGGCGACGGCAAACCAAAGATTGAAGAAATTCCTGCGGCGCTCGCAGAAGATGCCAAAGAGGCTCACGAACGATTGGTGGAAATGGTTGCCGAAGGCGACGACGAATTGATGGAAGAGTTTTTTCGCGAAGGTACCATCCCGATCCAGGATCTGATCCCCGGCGTGCGCAAAGCCATCGTCGCCGAAAAAATTGTTCCGGTGCTGATGATTTCGGCTGCGCACAATATCGGCAACGCTAGTCTGCTCACATTTCTCGCCGATGTCTTTCCGCACCCGGATGAACACGAAGAAGAGGGCTACGCGGAGCCGGGCGGCAAAGGCGATCGCGTGGCCCGCAAATATGACGACGCTCAGCCATTGTCGATTTTCGTTTTCAAAACTATGGCCGACCCATTCGCCGGACGCATCAACTATTTCAAAGTAAAAAGCGGCGTCCTGAAAAATGATGCGACGCTCACAAATTTCAACCGCGCAACCCAGGAAAGAATGCAGCACATTCAAGTTGTGCAAGGGAAAGCGCTGACTGAAGTCGGTGAACTGCACGCCGGCGATATCGGTGCAATCGCAAAACTAAAAGATACGCTGACCGGTGACACGCTCGGCGACAAAAACGCGGCCGTTCTTTACAAGCCGGCGCAAATTCCCGAGCCCGCTATCACTTTCGCCGTCGAACCCAAGACCCGCGCTGACGAAGACAAAATCGGCGTGGCCATCCACAAAATTCTGGAAGAAGACACCGCGCTACGTTTCTCACGAGACCCACAAACCAAGGAATTTCTTCTCGCAGGTTCCGGCCAGCAGCACATCGAAGTCGTGGTAGCAAAACTCCACAAACGCTATCACGTAGATCTCACGCTGAAACCGCCGAAAGTTCCCTATCGCGAGACCATTCGCGGCCGCGCCGATGTCGAAGGCAAACACAAAAAACAATCCGGCGGTCACGGCCAGTTCGGCGTCTGTCGCGTGAAGTTCGAACCCGCCGAGCGCAATAAAGGCATCGAATTCGTGGACGATATTTTCGGCGGAGCAATTCCGCACAACTGGATTCCTTCCGTCGAGCGCGGCATTCGCGAAGCTGCGGTGCGTGGCTTTCTCGCCGGTTTTCCTATGACCGATTTCCGTGCCACTCTCTACGACGGTAAATATCACGACGTGGATTCTTCCGACATCGCGTTCAAAATCGCCGGCTCTCTCGCCTTCAAAGAAGCCATGAAGCTGGCGCGTCCCGCTTTGCTGGAACCCATCATGCACGTCGAAGTCTACGCGCCAGATCAATATTCCGGTGACTTGCTGGGCGACCTCAGTTCTAGGCGCGGACGTATCGCTGGTAGCGAAGTTCGGGGCCACGGTGTAGTCATCAAAGCCCAAGTCCCGCTAGCCGAAATGCTTTCCTACGCCACCGACCTCACATCCATGACGCAAGCCCGCGCCAGCTACTCCATGGAATTTTCCCACTACGACGTAGTCCCCAATGAATTGGCCGAAAAAGTAATCGCCGCCCACAAATCCGCCCACGGCGAACAATTGGTAGAAGAAGAAGCCTAAGCTTGGCTTCTCGCGACTCTTCAATTTCAACTCTTCATGCAGCGCCGGTTTTACGCTGCTGCCATTTCTTGGTGCCCACGCCACACCAGAATGTTTGCCATCCTGAGGCGATCCGATAACGATCGCCGCAGGATCTCAACTTTAATTTTTTGCAAGGTGTTTCGTTCGAGTTCACGTAAACCGCGGCAAAAACATCCCCGTATGCTGCCGATGCTCCATAAATCCTTCACCAAACTCCTGCGACAAAAACGATTCTTCCCGCCGCGCCTTCCGAAAAAGTGCCAGCAGCACCAACAAAAATCCAATTATCCCGCTTAGCAGTCCCTGTATCATCGCCGTCGCCAGCAACGCCGCCAGCATTCCCGTGTATATAGGATGGCGAATCCACCGGTACGGCCCGCGCCGAATCAATTGATGGTTGGTCTTGATGGTCACCGTCCCGCTCCAGTTGCTTCCAAGAATCAGCCGCGCCCACACCGCGAAAAGCAAACCGAGAATCGTCGCCATCACGGACAACCACAACAAACTCGCATGGGCTGAAATAATCTGACGCGCCAGCCACGCTCCTCCAAACCCCTCCCGAAAAACCAACGCGAATCCCAACATCGCCGGCAGCAAATGTTCGACTTGCTGCATGGCGCTCTCGCTCCGTTTCGTGGACTTGCTGAAAAACGCCATCGCCAGCCACCACACCGCCCAAATCGTCCACGCCTCTTCCGCAAGGTGCAAAGCCCGCCGCGAACTAAGTGACACGGCAGCCGGAAACGACTGCAGCAACGCCGCGCTAGTCGCGTCCGCAATTACATGCGCAAAAAATCCGGCCACGAACATCGTGTTCCCCTGACGCACTACTTCCCATGAAACCATACAACGCCATATTGGTGCTTGCCAGACCAAGATCGCGCTCCAAAATGGACTCACCATGAAATCCAGAAAAGCTTCGAAGCACCGCCAAAAGACCGGCCCTCGCACGCTCGCCATTCACGCTGGAGAACCACGCCGGCACGGCGTCGGGGCCGCTGTGGTGACCGAGATTTGCCGCTCCTCCACCTTCACATTTTCTTCCACCGCGGAAATGAAGAGCTGGGCCGAAGGAAAGAGCAGCGCCTACATTTACACCCGCTACGGCAATCCAACTCTTCGCGTGGCCGAAGAGAAAATCGCGGCACTGGAAGGCGCGGAAGCTGGCGTCGTCACTTCCAGCGGAATGGCTGCAATTTCCTCGGCGCTGCTAGGCGCGCTGAAACAAGGCGATGAAGTGATTTCCACCGCGCAACTTTATGGCGGCACCTACCGCCTGATGCGCGACGTTTTCCCCGATATGGGCATTACTGTCCGCCATGTCGCGACCTCCCTCGATGGCATCGAAGCTCTGGTCACGCCGCGCACAAAAGTTCTGTACGTGGAAACTCCCACCAATCCAACGTTGCGCCTGGTAAATCTGGAAAAGGCCGCAGCCTTCGCGAAGAAGCACAATCTCGTTTCCATTATTGACAACACTTTCGCTACTCCCATCCTGCAAAAACCAATCGCTATGGGTTTTGATATGGTGGTGCACAGCGCCACCAAATATTTGGGCGGTCACTCGGACATCATCGCCGGCGCCGCGGCCGGCAGCCAAAAGTGGATGGACCGCGTCCGGCACATGGTGATTTATCTTGGCGGCTCCATGGATCCCGGCGCGGCATTTCTGCTCATCCGCGGAATTAAAACCATGGGCGTGCGCATACAGCAGCAATGCGCGAACGCCATGGCCGTCGCAAAATTTCTGGAGCAGCATCCCAAAGTTGCCCAGGTACACTATCCAGGATTGAAATCACATGCCGATCACGCACTCGCGAAAAAACAGATGAAAGGTTTTGGTTCGATGCTGGCTTTCGATTTGAAAGGCGGATTGCCCGCCGCAAGAAAATTCTGCGACCGCATACAATTGTTTCTGCTTGCGGCCAGTCTGGGCGGAGTCGAATCGCTCGTCGTTCTGCCCATCTACACTTCGCATTACAATATGAGCCTGGACGAACTGGCTGCGGCAGGCGTCACACCGGGAACTGTGCGCGTTTCCGTGGGCCTGGAAGACGTTGAAGATCTGCTCGCGGATTTAAAACAGGCTCTCGCTTAGCGTACATACGAACCGCTGGATTTTAGCCAATGTCAAGAGCATGATTGTTCATTGCTATCCCGCCGAAGCGTGGCGTGGAAACGTTACCGTGGAAAGCTGCGTGGAACGTTTCCGCGCAGAAGTGTTACGTGCAAGTATTACGTGTAAGAGTCACGGAGGTTGAAATGGCTCGTAAATTCACGGTTTTAATTTTCGCGGCGCTTCTTTCTGTGGCTGCAGCTCGCGCAAACAATTCCACCGCCGGGGTGCCGGCCTTCGAGCAACTTAAGAGCTTGGTGGGGGAGTGGGAGGGCACCAACGGCGGCGGGCCCGTGAAAGTCACCTACACCCTGGTGGCCAATGGCACCGCATTGATGGAGCGTCTGCAACCCGCCAATGAGCCGGACATGATTACCATGTACTCGGCGGATGGCGACCACGTCGTCGTCACGCACTATTGCAGCGGCGGAAATCAGCCGCAGATGGTGGCGCAGGCGACCACCGGCAAATCCGAAAAGCTTTCGTTCACACTGGTTCGCGTTACTGGACTGAAAACTCCGGACGAGGCGCACATGGTCGGCCTGGTGCTTACTCTCTCCGATAAAGATCACCTGACACAAGAATGGAAATACCAGAGCAAAGGGAAAATTTCCGAAAATTTGGTTCAGTTCACCAGAAAACCGGAAAAAGTGGCGACCGTTGTGCCTCAGGGAAACTAAAAGTAAATTCCGCGCGTTACGAACAACTCCACCACAGAATTTGCCCCGCAGCGATTCGTCGCGCCTGAACTGTGGCTATTGCCGTTACAATTGGCGCTATGGCCGACCACGCCAGTCAGCTGCAGGAACTTCGCGCCCAACTCCTGCGCGGCGCGAAGTCGCCTCGCGACCTCGCCGAGCGGGCGTTGGCGAAATCCAATCAAAATGCCGGTCGCAACGTATATATTTCACGCGACGAAAATTGGACACTTCGAGAAGCCGATCGGGTGCAAAAAGAATTTCCCTCCAAGGAATTTTCTGCCGGCGCATTTCCTTTTGACGAAAAGCCGCCACTATTCGGACTTCCCGTATCGCTGAAGGACTGCTTCGACCTCGAAGGATTTCGCACCACCGCCGGCACTCGCTACTACGCCGAAAAAAACGAAATCGCCCGCGAAGATTCCGCCGTCGCAAAAAAAATGCGCGAGCAGGGCGCGGTCATCACCGGCAAAACCAATCTGCATCCCCTGGCCTACGGCATCACCGGAGAAAATCCCGATTTTGGCGATTGCCTGCAACCCGCCGATGCGACTCTGCTGACGGGAGGTTCCACCAGCGGAGGCGCCGCTAGTGTGCAAGAAGGCTCGGCCGTCGCCGCGATCGGCACCGATACCGGTGGCTCCATCCGAGTTCCCGCAGCGCTCTGTGGACTAGCCGGCTACCGCGCATCCATCGGCCTCGCCTGGGAACGCGATTTGTGGCGCGGCGGAGTACACCTCGCGCAATCTTTTGACACGCTAGGCTGGATTTTCCGCGACCTGCGAGATGCGCCGCTGCTCGCAGAAGGCTTGTTCGGCTTGCAGGTTCCACGCAAAACCGATTTTCGCGCGCCCAATTTTCAGGCCCCACCCAACCTTCAAGTAAAGATCGCCGCAATCGCTCCAGAATTTCTGCACGATTGCGACGCCAACGTCCTCGCCGCATTCGCATCTTGCAAACAGTCGCTCGCTGCCAGCGGAGCGGACGTCCAATCATTTGATGCCGCGTATTGGGACGACGCGCTTTCCATCTACGCGCCCATTCAGGCCAGCGAAGCCGCCGCAATTCACGCCGCAGCTACCGGTGGAGACTATTCCTGCTTCCCAGCGGCGCCGGGCTGCGAGAACTCCTCGCACTTTCCAAAAGCAATATCCGAGCGGCTCGCCTGGGGCGCATCACTCACCGCCGAAGAAGTGCAGCGGCAACGCCAGCGCCACGCAGAATTTCGCAATCGTGTGGATGCGTTGTTCCAGTCGTTCGATTTCCTGATCATGCCCTGCTCGCCCATCAGCAAACTCGAAGCCGGAAGAGATCACACCCAAACCCGCCCTACGATTCTGCGTTACACCACACCGCTGAGCCTCGCAGGAACGCCAGTAGTCACCCTGCCATTTCCCAACGGTGCCGGCATCCAACTGTCCGCCCCACGCGGCCAAGACTCCCGCCTCCTAACCTACGCCGCCGCGCTCGCCACCTAATTTCCTTAAGTTTTTCTGACGACAGGACAAAGTATGGAAAGTCGCCAGAACGGCGGCTACTGTTCGACTTGGTAGCGGGCCATCATGCCGGCTTGCATGTGTTCGTCGAAGTGGCAGTGGAACATCCAGATGCCGGGATCGTCGGGGACCATGTCCACGGTTTCCATTTGCGCGGGCGCGATGAAAATTACGTCGGTGCGTTTGCCATTTTGCAGGACGACGTTGCCGTGCCAATGCGGAGTGTGCAGGTTCAACCCTTCGCCTAGCGTGACCACGTACCAGCGCACGCGTTCACCTTTTTTCATGGTCATCATGGGCAGATTGGCGTACTGGAAGCCATTGATGGTGGCTCTGAAATTGGCGAAGGCGAAACCGGAACCGAAAAGGTTGTAATTGCCCAAGTGATCCGACGGAGAGTTTTCCAGCTTCTCCACGTGCTTGGGATCGCTGGTGTAGGTATCAATGTTGTGCTGCAGATACCAACTGGTATTTTCATCGACGATCATGAACAGGGTGACGAATTCGCGGTCAACGTCGGTGGGACGGCCGGCTGGTCCAGCGGCGCCTTTTCTGCTGATGAGGATTACGCCGACCAGGCCGCTCTCGACGTCTTTCGGTTCATCAGCGTGCGAATGATAGAGCCAGACGACGGAACTGGGATCGTTGGAACCGGGGCCGGCGCGCTCCGGAACTTGCCAGGTGTAGATGTGAGTTTTCCCGGGCGGGACGCCCATTTTGTCGGCGCCGGAGTAGCCGTCGTCGTAGCCGGAGCCTTCGGAGTCCTTGGCGTAGAAAACTCCATGAGGATGCATGGAAAAAGGATGAGTGGCGTTGTTTTTGAATATGACGCGGATGGTGTCGCCGACTTCCGCGCGCAGCACCGGGCCGAGCATGCCGAGATGCTCCCACTCGGGCGGGCGTGGTTTGAGCTTGGTGAAAGTTTCGTCGGTGTATTCGCGATATATCGCTTTACGATAGGTAGTGCCAATGCGATGAGGGCCGCGCTCGGTGAAAACTTTGGCGTAGCCGGTAAACTCCATGCCCATCATTTTGTCGACGCCGAGCGGAGTGTAGTTCCATTCAACTTCGTCGGCGGCGACGTAGTAAGTGTGGACGGTGGGTGCAGATTTTTCCTGTGCATTGATAGGAAGTGCGAATGAAAAAAGGACGAGGGTCCGGAAAAGAACAGACCTGTGCATGGGGCTCCTGGAATGACCGCTAATTCTAAGGATGTTGGGTTGGCGGTTCTGAATATGGCCCTTAGTAATTGCATCATACATGCCGGTGGAACGGGCTACAACGGAATTGCGGATGGAGCGTGTGGTGGTGAGGGGGAAAAAGATTCCTCGGATATGAGGCATCCGCGCAATGACAGTAGTGAAACGGTTCTAATCTTCGCCGATATCTTCGTGCCAGATGGCGGGATTTTTTTGAATATAGTTGGTAAGGAGCGTGACACATTCCTGGGAGTCGAGGTCGAGGACTTCGACGCCGAGCGAGCGGAGCCAGTCGATGCCGCCCTGGAAAGTACGGCTTTCGCCGATGATGACGCGAGCAAAATTAAATTGGCGAACCAAGCCGCTGCAATACCAGCAGGGAGCTAACGTCGTGACCATAGTTAATTTTTTGTAGCTGCGCTGGCGACCAGCGTTGCGGAAGGCGTCGGTCTCTCCGTGCAAGGATGGATCGCCATTTTGGACGCGGCGATTGTGACCGGAACCGACGAGCGTTCCGTGTTCATCGAAAATGGCGGCGCCAATAGGAATGCCGCCTTCGGCCAGTCCCTTGCGGGCTTCGGCGATGGCGACAAGCAGCATCGCGCTGAAATCCAACGCGTTCGGCATGGCCAAAAGTATACGCGGTTGTGCTATGACGGAGTGCGAGAAGTGATTGCTTACGTTGAGATCCTTCCCGTTTCGGCAGGAACCGAAACGCTCAGGATGACAAGACTCGAAGGATCGGCTGTACGCGAAACGGAGTTTCGCAAACGTTTTTGCGCGGGGAGCGGAGAAAAACGAGTGGGGAGAAAATGGGGTACTATTTGTCGCGCAAGATGGGCGCACAAATTCAAGGAATGTGGAAATCGATGAGCAGGGATTCACGTTTGGTGGCGTCGCCACGGGTGGTGAACATCGAGGATTTGCGTTTGCTTGCGAAGCGGCGCCTGCCGAAAGCCATTTTTGATTATTTGGATGGCGGAGCGGAAGATGAAATCACGTTGCGCGAAAATTGCCGGGTATTTTGCGACTACACATTTCGGCCGCGGCAGGCGGTGAAATTTCCCGAATACAATTCGCGCATCACGGTATTGGGAGCGGAGATTTCCTTCCCGGCTTTTTTGGCCCCGGTGGGTTACAGCCGCGTCATGCATCCAGGGGGAGAAGTTGTTGCGGCCGCGGCGGCCGGTCACGCTGGTACGGGCTACACGCTCTCCACAATTTCGGGACACAAACTGGAAAACGTGCGAGCGGCGACGAAGGGTCCGGCCTGGTATCAACTTTATTTAGTGGGCGGACGTGAAGTTGCTGAAGGCGGGATCGAACGCGCGCGAAACGCGGGCTTCAACGCGCTGGTGGTGACCATCGATACGCCGGTGGCGGGAATGCGCGAACGCGATCTGCGCAATGGCATGACGGAAATGTTTACGGGATCGCTGTTCGCAAAACTTCCGTATTACCAGAATATTCTCGAACATCCTGGATGGCTGATGGCTTTTTTGCGCGATGGCGGAATGCCACGATTGGAAAATGTAGTGATTCCGGAAAAAGGGCCGATGTCGTTGATGGATGTGGGGTCAGCGTTGTCGCGCGCTGTGGTTACTTGGGAGGATTTGAAATGGATTCGCGAGACGTGGCGCGGGCCAATCATTATTAAGGGCGTGCTGACCGGAGACGACGCCAAGCGCTCGGTGGATGAAGGGGCGGCAGCGATTGTGGTTTCAAATCACGGCGGGCGGCAGTTGGATTGTGTGTCGTCGTCGTTGCGAGCATTGCCGGAAGTTGTTGCGGCCGTGAATGGCCGCGCAGAAGTTTTGATGGACGGCGGCGTGCGGCGAGGCAGCGATATCGTGAAGGCTTTGTGTTTGGGCGCGCGGGCAGTGCTGATTGGGCGAGCTTATGCTTATGGACTGGCCGCGGCGGGACAGGTTGGAGTGGCCCGGGCACTGGAGATTTTGCGGGCGGACGTGGACCGGACGCTGCGATTGCTGGGGTGTCCATCGGTGGCGGCGCTGGATGCTTCGTATTTGGAAAAAACGCGAAACGGATAAATGGGATCGAGTTCACTCGAGGCTTGGCGTTGCATTGGTAGACGCGGGCACGGCGGGCCGTGCCCCTACGAGCCGCGGCATAAACCCGCGGCTACATAAAGAGAAAAGAAAACGCAAGAAACGTAAAAGCAGGATGGCCACCCGAAGGTGGCCGCTACATATGCCGCTACGTACGGGGAGCGGTGATGGCGTTTCGGATGGCGGCTAGTGGAGCTTCGTCGTTGAATTGTGCGGCGCCATTTTCTACGCGAATTCCTAATTGCTTCCAGAGCGAGTCCAGATCCACTGGCATCGGACGATCGCGCATTTCTTCGTAAAGTTTCACTAGCACCTCGACTCCTACCGCGCGGTCGCCGGTCTGCAGCGCTTTTTCGATGGGCCAGTCGTTTAGCATACTGCCGCCGGCGTTTAGGATTCCGCGCAGAGCGTCCTGCAAACCTTTTTTGTTTTGCGTTTGTTTGCGAATTTCCACGTCAGCCAAAAAACAAAAAAGCGCGCCACCCCAGTAAGTGCGGCCCCAAGTGTGAGTGCGGTCGAGGCCTTGGTCGCCGGATTGCGGCAGACCTTTGGGCATGTCGCGGACTAGTTCGAACCACATTCGTGATGCGCTGAATTGTCCGGCCTGGATTCGCGCGATGGGTTCGATGTAGGTGGCGATGCCCTCTTCAATCCAGTGGTGTTCATCCTGCATATTAGGAAACGTGAGATGAACCATTTCGTGGGCCAGCATCCAGTCGGAGTTCAAATCGGCTTCGCTGGTTTGTGAGCCGACGGCGATTCGAATGAAGCCGCCGTCGCGGGAAAAAGTCTGGCCGCCACGCACGCCTTTTCCTTCGAACGAGCGAACCTGAAGGGTGAGATGCGGCACAGGATAACGTCGGTAGTATGCGACAACTGCGTCGGCGGCTTTCTGAACCCATTGTTTGAGTTGCGAATCGGAAACTTTCAGGGCGTCGGTGGTAACGGTGGCGTCGATTCTCGAGGAAGCTGCTTCGACGGTGAAATTAGTTTCGCCGCGAAGACGCTGGGGAACGGACAACAGTAGAAAAAAAGAAAAACACACTTGCAAATAAAATGAGTTCGCGCATCCGGTGCCGGTCACGGAACTCCTTCCTGGCCTGGATGAACAATATTATACCGCTAGAGGTCGCGAGCCTCGGTGGTTGCGGTGGCGGGAAGGTGAGCAAATCGCCTTAGCAGATAATCGACGCAAAACTTTCCCGGGCCGAAGATCAGGATGATGAGGGAGGCAATCAGAAATACGTATGGTGCGGCGGCATAGAATTTGTCGGGGTCGGAGATGATTGAGAAGAGAGCTTCGCGATCGGCGGTTACGTAGGCCATGATCATGTTGATGGTGAGGACCAGAGCCGTCATGCGAGAAAAAAGACCGATGGCGAGAAAGAGGCCGCCGAAGAATTCAACACAGGAGATGAAGACAGCCATCTGCGCGGGCATGGGGAGATTCAGGCTGGTAAAAAAATCCGTGACTTTGCCGAGATTGTGAAGCTTGCCCCAGCCACTTTGGACCAGTTGCCAGCCCCAGTACAGACGGACCAGCAGTAGGAAAGGGGATTGCAACAGTGACACAAGCGCGAAGAAGCGGTCGTGAAGATTGCTTAGTTTGTTGATGAGCGGGCTCATGCTGACTATCGATTCATAACAGACGAAAAGGTATCACGAGGTGATCACTTTTTTGCAGATCTTCTCTTCTCAGACTTTTGGGCTTTCGCAGACTTTTGCGCCGGAGCGCAGAACCAGCCGAGATTGGACCAGTTTTGAAACCAGGCGGTTACCTGCTCGAGATCGGCTGCAAATGTCTTGGAATGTTTGGAGAAAGTGGCGTCTATGGCCTGGCCGAGGGTTTTGCCCTTTCGAATGGCAACGAGCAAGCCATATTCTTCCGCAGCCATGCGGCGGAAATAGACTGAGTAATCCACGCGATGTACTGCGAGGAAAATGGTTTTGGGCTTGAGTTTGGCGACGGCGGAAACCTGCTTGCGCTTGCGACGTTCGCGGAAGGTGTTGCTGAGAAATTCGGTGTCGTTATTGAATTTTTTGATTTCGAGCACGAGCGCATCGACCGGATAGCGAAATTTCAAGAGTTGCACGTAGGGTTGCAGCGTAAGGCGCAGATTGCCGCTAGCGGATCTAGCGACGTCGGCAGGTTTCAGAGGTTCGTAGGCGGCTGCGTCGAAAGCTTCGATGTCCGCCCATTCCAGACGAACCATATCGAGGGCGATGGCTTGTTTCGAGCCCGCCCATTGAGGATTTTTTCTGAGCCAAGGTTCGAGGTCAAGGCCAAGATTACGAAGAGTAAAAGAACGCGACGGACGGGCGACCAGGTATTCCTTGCACAGCGCTTCGAAGCGGCGATTTCCGAGGACGGCTTGGAGACCGGGAAAATCTTCGGCCAGGCTGGACATCAGCCGCCACCAATATTGGCGATTGTAAATTTCCAAGCGTTCGAAAGAGGTAAGGCGGTCGTTGGGCTTGATGAACGTAGCGGCGTGCTGGGCCATGGTCTCGCCGCTGGGCGCGTGCTTGCTCATGTGCTCGGAGTTGGTGAGCGGATGCATCACCACTTTGGCCATCGTTCGTTGCAGGGTAAGTAAATTCATACGGCACGGGCCAAAACGCTTTTCGCGAGAGAGCGATTCGCTTTCAAGGCTTCGTTGTGGACTTCGCGGAAGGTGGGAATGCTGTCGTCCCATTCAAGAAGAGTGGCAGTGTGGCCGACGCGTTGAATGGCGCGATCGTAGAGCTTCCAGACGGGATCGATCACCGGATGATCGTGGGTATCGAGAATGTATTTTTCGTACTTGGAATGGCCGGCGATATGAATTTGTGCGACGCGTTCTGCAGGAACGCTGTTGACATAATCGAACGGATTGAAGCTGTGATTTTGCGATGAGACGTAGATATTGTTGACGTCGAGGAGAATGCCGCAGTCCGAGCGTTCGACAACTTCGTTCAGGAATTCCCATTCAGTCATTTCGGAAACGTGGAATTCGGCGTAACTGCTGACGTTTTCCACGGCGATGGGAACTTCGAGATAGTCGCGGACGTCGCGAATTTTCTGCGCGGTTTTGGCGGCGGCTTCGAAGGTATAGGGCATGGGAAGCAGATCGTGAGTGTAGCGGCCGTCAACGCTGCCCCAGCAGAGGTGATCAGAGAGCCAGGGAGTTTTGGTGCGCTTGACCAAATCCTTCAGGCGCTTGAGATGTTCGCGGTCGGTGCGATGCGCTGAGCCGAAATACATGGAAACGCCGTGTTGAACGACGCGATACTGCTCGAGAAGTTGATCGAGGACATGCAGTGGCCTGCCGCCATCGATCATAAAATTTTCAGAAATAATTTCGAACCAGTCGACTACCGGCTTGCGGGTGAGGATGTGCTGGTAATGGGGGGAACGCAGACCGATTCCGATGCCGTAGTCTGTGAATCCATTGAAACGATTCGCGGGCACTGATTTCTCCGGCTAAAGTCAAAATAAAAGCGATTGCAAGAGCATGTGGGCCGAACTAAGACGTTAAATTGGTCTCATTTTCTTAAGACGAGACCCACCACTGCGCTCTCTTTCGGGCTCGGTCGATGAGGAAGAGAGATTCCTCGCTTCGCCTGTCTGCGGCAGGCAGGCTCGGAATGACGGAGCTACGGGGTTTTTCCGCACAAGAGGGCAAAAATCAGAGGCCGGCTAGGAACACCGGCCCCTAATCGACAAGCCAGATCGTGAAACGATCTCAGGAGGGCTTTTCGTCCATGGGTTTTCCGTCGGTCCTGCAGCCGCCCTTGCCCTTGCAAGAGTTCTGCGCTTTGCAACCGTTGTCCGAAGACTTGCAACCGCCCTTGCCCTTGCAGGAGTTTTGGCCTTTACAAGCGTGCCGGTCCTTGGGGTCTTTGGCCTTCTCCGACTTTTGATCCTTGTCCTGGCTGGCGGTGTTGAAGCCGGCCTTGGCATTGGACAAAAGATTGGAAGCCTGAACAGCGCTGCCGCTCGCCAACAATCCAGCGAGAGCTGCACCAACAATCAGGCTCTTCTTTGACTTGGTCATGATAGTTCTCTCCTCTTGTGATTCTCGGTCGATTTATCCTCAAGACGGCTAGCCGTCCCGAAGCTCATTTGATTTAGGGTTGTAAGTACAAACCCTAAAACCCTGAAAAGCGGGCCAGAGGGCAAGCGGCTACCCAACCGCTTGCATTCGCCCCGGGGTCGCTGAGGACTGGTGTCAGTCTTCCCCGCCCCTCAAGATGTTCAAGGCTCATTAAGGTTACAGAGCCCAGCTGCCGGGATGATAACGCTGCCCGGTGAATCCAGAAAAGTCAATTTTTTATCGGAAATACTGTATCCCTGGACGCGTTTGGCAGTTTGCGTGCGAGCGACGTCAAACGCTACGGCGTGAGATCAATACTTGCCGACCTACCGTAAAATCCCATTGTCCCTCGCACGACGTGCAGAGGGATAGACGGGCGGCGTGACGGATTGTGAGTTTTTTCGCTCCAGACGCGAGCTGGCTCGCTATTCTTGCAGGAACGGACCGAAATCGAGCGACTGGCAGTTGTAGGCTGCCCGCAGTTGATATACGGGAAAACGACACTCCGGATGGCTTTGCCGGCCACGAAGACGTCGGTGAAAATTCAGCGGAGTTATCCCAGACTGGCGGACTAGTGATTCAGAAAAATCTGGCGGAGAGGGGGGGATTATATTGCGCCTTTTTTCACAACTCTCTTGTTTTCTGTCCCTTCGTCGGGCCACACGCGTACAAATCACGGCCACCACCTATCTTGCAAGCAGGGGGTCACCGGTTCGATCCCGGTCACGTCCACCAACTTAATTCCCGCTCTCTCAATCATTTACGCTGCAATTTCCACTGCACTATTTTGGTGCAATTTCGGTACATTCGGTACAACAGCCACGATTGGATTTTCTGGAAGACTGAATCCAAATCCCACTCGTTCAGCCTCATCGAGGCGCACTTGCAGTTCCTCGTGAAGATGTGAATAGAGTTCGGACATAGATTTCGGCTTGTGGGCCATCCAGAAGTTGTTCAGGTCTTCCAAACAGCGGGCACCGCGTAGCCATGTCTTACGGAAACGTTTGAATGAATCCCAGCCCATTCCTTCCTCATCCAATCCCATCTTGGTGAGGCGAGGCGTAAGCCAGCGGTTCTCCAGGTTGCCGTATAGATGTGGCGTGCCGTTCGCGGTACCGAACAGCAGGCCAGGTTTTGCGGCTGCGTACCGTTGCAGGTACTCTGCAATTTCGGGGTGCAAATCAACCTGCCTTTTGGCAGCGGCAGTTTTCAGGTATTTCACGATGCGCGGCGAGTCCTTCTCCACCTGTTGTTCGATTTTGATGGTCCGACCGTCGTTCGTGAAATGATGGATTTCCACGGCAAGTGCTTCAGAGACTCTCATGCCGGTCGCGGCCAGAAGAACGTACAACGCTTGCTCCTGACCACTACTTGCCTTGATAAGTTCTGAGATTGCGCTTGCCTTGAGCGATGGACGCCTTTGTTCCGCATGCTCAATGACGGGGAGGTCCATTGTTTCGGCATCCCATTTCCTGTTATGGATGGGTTCGCCGTTCGGATTCTTCAAGGATTCCACGACCTGCTTAACGTGCTCGATGTACTTGTTCACAGTTCGTGGTTTGAGCCCCGATGAAGACATCTTTTCGATGAGCGGTTTGACGGACAGATTGTCCACGTTCGCGAGCGGAATGTTCCCAATCGCAGGAAGAATCCATTTGTCCAATGCTCCCTGGATTGTGGCCGCGTAGCTCTGCCGAATTGGCTTGCGCCTGCGATTCTGCAACTGCTGCAGCCAGATTTCAGATTGCTCACGGAACGTGATTCCGGCATCCTGTTTTACGACTTCTTTGAAATATTCAGGAGAGTCCGCTCCGCTTGCTTGGATAATTTCCCTCGCCTTCCGTTTGCGTTCGCTCCTGGAAAGGAGACCGGGGCCAGAGATAGGGCAGACGCGTTCACGGACATGCGTCCGCTTTTCTTGGCCGGGTATGTCTTTCCAGAATCGCACCACAAACCATCTTCCTGATTTTTCCATGTAACCATCTTGACCAGTTCTGCGTGACAAGGACTTGCCTCGTTTCCGCTTCGCTGGCGTCGCTCTGGCGACTGTACCAATCGCGAGATCCGACATCAATGGTGTCTTCGGTTCCATTCTTAGTTCTCGGGGTTCGTTGAAGTGGGGCAGGCGGCTCAGCTGAGTGAACTGCGCAGTTTCGTGGTCGAAAGGGTAGAGATCAAAGAATCCTATCGAAATAACCTCATGAATATGATCGATGATTTAATTCCATTCAATATGTCGGGGAAAAATTGTAAGGCACCGCTCATGCTCTTGGTTAACCCTTAAACGCAACGTTCTCCAGAGAAAGCTAAACCTGTATCTCTTGGCGTGTTCCTCCGTTCGTTCACGAAACATTCCCAATTATTTGCGTCTTCTGGCGAGCCGCGCCATACGAAGGGAAAGATCCCGGAAATTATTGTTCCGGTTAGTAGGGTCCCCAGGCGATAAAGCTCAATCTGGAGAACCGACTGGAAGTCGGGCATTTTAGAAAGTAACAGCCGAATGCTTGCTGCAAAACGCTTGATGACCAAGCGTGGGTGCAAGCGTGGGTGCAACCAAGGAAGAAAAAATTGCTCGCAATTTCTTGTAAGCCACACCAGATAGGGCACTTAGATTTTAGATTCCATCGGCTGTCAACCGAAGGGTTGGCTGGCTAAGAACAAATGATGATCTCCACCAGGACGCCGAAGGGCACTTGTCAAGACTTGTCCATCTTAGAGCGGGCCAAAAACCAATAAGTGACGCCAGGACAGCGACTTATGTGATTTTATCCATTGGTTCGGGACCAGGATGTCAGCGGTTCAAATCCAACCGCCCCGTGCCGCTATTTTCCGTTCTCTTAGACACGTACATCGCAATTGCGGGTTGTTCTACAAGAGGGACTCGTCCAACTTGTCTAACAGCTTGACCAGCGGACAAGGAATCCGATTATTCGAAGCTGAGGAGCGAAGGTAAATTCGCGCCCGAATGGCAGACCTTTCGGTTTTTACCCGAAGGGTCTGTCAGTGTCATGTAGGTGAGCTTGCGCCAGGGCGGCATGGAAGACCCTGCGACACCATTCCACAGCACGCTGCTCAACTTCTTGCTTCGCCAGGGACGACGGTTCGGCGATCAACTGAAAGGATGATCTCGCATGCTCGTGCAGACTTGGAGCTCGCCAGGGATTTAGGTGTGGCGCGAGCCAGAATCGCCATAGTTTTCGGAATGTCGTCGCTGCTTGGTCTTTTTATATTGCGCTGAACTCAACGCACGCTCACCGAGGCCGATGATCTCAGACCTCGTCCCATTTCCCGTTTAACCTTCTGCAGATAGGGTTCGCGTCGACGCGAAATTTAGCGTTCCGCAATTCCCGTTTCCACTCACCTGATTTCTATAACCCTTTCGAATGCACGCAAATCGAGCACTGGTCGCATGGAGGGGGCCGTGGCATGCGAACTGCTTTTGAATTGGAAGAACGGACTTATGGCTCATGGCGATTACTCTCGGACCCAGGATTTTCCATGCGCAATAGGCAAGATGAAAGGACAAGTACAATGAAAATAAAACAAATAATCGGAATTGCTCAATTAACCCTCGCGACTGCAGCGGCCTTCACACTGACGGGAACTGCAGAGGCGAGGAACCATCCCTCCAACAAAATCATTCTCGTGCGTCCAGCGGAGCTTCCCGAACTGGCACGAGTAGCTGGCCAAGCGCTGCTGCTTCATGAAACAGGCGACGGCAGAACGCTTCTCTATATCGAACAGAACCATGGCGCCCAGCTGGCCATCTTTGACGTGACCGATCCGGCCAAGATCAAACAATACGGCTCAGTGCGGCTTGACGCCCGTGGCTCGTTCGACTTTGTGTCCTCCCTCGGAGACTATGCAGAACTGGTTCGGTTCAGGAACGGCCGCGGAGAGGCGGTATTAAACTTGCACAAAGTGAAGACTCCGACGCTTACCACGATTCAAGGTCTGGACTCCCAGGGTTCGATGGAGCGTTTGGGTGACGATGGATTCATAAACGTTAATCAGCCGAATCCGCAATCTGATGCCAACGACCCGAACTATCAGGTTGTCGATGTCTCGAATCGACTCCAACTCAATCCCGTTGGCGACGTGAGGCAGGTTCGTGAAAAGATTACGAATGACGAGACGGGCACAACCTTCCTGCTCACATCAGACGGCTTGTACCTAATCCGGCGGCCGGCTGCGGAAGAGGAATGCAAAATCCACGAGTGGCAGATGAGCCATCCCGGTTAAGAATTCGATAGAGAAATCGGGTCGACGACAACATCGAGAAATTCTTCTCTACTTAACAGATTGGTGCTGGAACAGGTCTCGCGATGACGCAGGGCCTGTTTTTCCTTGTCGGCAGATGGCCCTTCGGTCGCTAAGATTGTCCAATCGGATGTGATGTTAGGCAGCATTTGCGGCGCGCACTTAGTAACAGAGCCTTACAGGAAGATCCGAGTGGGAAATTTCAGACTGAAGGTCTTCCACAGGGTTACCGACAATTCGAATTTGCGACAAGGTGCCGAAGTTCTCTACCTCACACATTCTGCTGTCGCACTTCAAATCAAAGCGCTGGAAGAGAAACTCCGAGCGCCGCCTTCGATCGCACGGAAAACAGAGTTGCGCTGACGGAAGCTGGGCGAGTTCTTCTCAAACAAGCGAAGAAGTTGCGAGGTCTGACGGCTGAAGCTCGCCAAGAATTAGCGCGACTGCTGGGCGAAGAGAAAGGAGAATCTTTCTGCTGGAGGGAATTGCTCAGCATTACACTCCGCCCCGCATTGTCCTTGCAAACATGGTGCTCGACCCAACCTTGCCTATTGCTGCATAAACCCTTGGACAAACTATGCTCAGCCACGAAGACAGAATACGTTTGATTCACGATAATCGCACCTTCTTACTCAATCGCATGTTCGATGAGCTCTGCGGAACGTCGCCTGGCTCGTCCGCTGAGCAGGTCTGCGAAGAAATATTAACTACCGCCAGAATGATCCAGCGAGCGCTTGCGAATTGTGAAGAAATCCAGCACCCGGCGCGCGGTCTATTCATACTGGCGCTGCAACAGGTCGTCGACTCCTTCACTGCTGGTCTGCTTACAGACGAAGCTTTTGAATGGCTGGCGGAACAACAAAACCAAGCGTATTAGACCTGCCTGAGGGCGCCGGCGATCTTTCTGTAGATATGAGCGCTGTATTTCGTGTCCGGGTTTCGCGTCGACGCGAGATTTAGCGTTCCGCAATTCCTGTTTCTATCTACCTGATTTCTATAACCCCTTTCGAATGCATGCAAATCGCGCACAGCTCGCATGGAGGGAGCTGTGGCATGCGAGCTGCTTTTGGGTTGGAAGAAGGATCTGAGCATTCCCTTCTACGGCTTTAACAAGCGGGTGCAGGACGATCCTCTCACGGACGGCCGCGTCATCGAGCGAACGCTTCGATATTTGCGTACGCAGGGTACGCGGTACCAGGGACGAGGTAAGCGATGTACAACCTCAACATCAATAGAAGACAGATGTCGATTGACGTTCCGGGAGATACCCCTCTGCTTTGGGCGATACGCGACTTTTTTCACCTGACAGGTACCAAGTACGGCTGTGGGCCTTCCAGGCGAGCATCAGGTAGTAGGCATTAATCTTGGTGCTGCTGAAACTCACGGATGTGCGGAAGTAGCCGGAAGAGGCAAAAAGAAATCAAAAAAGTGCGTCTTTGGTCGACGTAATTACAACGCACGTGCAGCCGGTTTCGCTCCACACACGATGATCAACGCTGTTAGGCTCGGCCCTGTTGTAGTCGCCTGGGTACAGCTTCTTGTCGCCGATCATCAGCTCGCCGTGAAGCAGATGCAATTCTTCCACTTCGGCATGGCGGTGAGGCGGATAGTCGGTTCCCGGCGCCAGCCGTACCAACATGCTGACGGAGTTTTTCTCCGTATCGGTCGCGAGCAGCTTACAGGAGATGCCAGGTGCCACTTCTTCCCATTCCGATTTAGCCGGGGGTTGTGGCGGTGGTAAGACCGGCTCCTTGCCCGTTTCCTCTGCGATTCGCTGCGCAAGCGGGCCCCATAAAGACACAGATGGGCGCAGGACATCGGTTGGCCAATAGACAAATGACCCGACAACCGGTCGCAGCGTTTTCATTTCCTGCTGGCAGTCTGCACACGAAGAGATATGGGCCTCCACGACGGGAATTTCGCTCGAAGGGAGGGCCCCCAGGGCGTACAAGAACACCAAATCCAGATGTTCCAGATCGTGTTGACCCGATTTTGAATTCATATGTTCTTCAATGCCGTG
>WNEZ01001400.1_pt1 | contig 40697 bp, 36 predicted proteins | sample 5400521 | NCBI WGS metagenome assembly WNEZ01 (sample SAMN13153339, study PRJNA577476) | soil metagenome | isolation source: 120 cm saprolite under Douglas fir tree site 2 hole 1 replicate 1 | place: USA:California | collected 2015-04-18
GGCTGCGCGTCGGCCGACGAGCGACACTAGATCGCTCATCATACGACGTCTGACCCGAGGGAGGAGCCCGGTGCGTTAGCAGCGCACGCCGGGATCTGTGCGGGGGGCGAGGAGAAATCCTCGTCCCTACCGCGACCATCGTCTGAATTTCACGCACCGCTCTTTCGCGGGCTCGCGCGCATGTGAATTGACTGAGATCAATATGGTCTATCTGTTTCGATGCGTTCAAGCTGTGCCGCCAATCCCGAGGGAGATTCTGATGCGCATTCTGGCCTTGGCGATTTTGGCGATCGGGACGGTCTCAATAGGGCCGGCGGCGGCCCAGATGTACGATCCGGCTTACCCGGTTTGTCTGCACGTGTACGGACGGGCGGGGTTCAACTATTACGAATGCAGCTACACGTCGCTGCCTCAGTGCAACGCGTCGGCATCGGGCCGCGCGGCACAGTGCGCCATCAATCCATATTTCGCGGGCGCGGAAGAGCCCCGGGAACGACATTATCGGCGGCACCCTCGCGTCTACTAAATATGATCTTGCGGCGGCTTGTCCGGTGTCATCGAGTAGGGGTAAAGCAGACTTGGGCCCGAAACCCAGCGATGTCGGCTAATGGTAGATACTTTTGAAAAAGTCGAAAATCGAGAGGCCCCAAAAATCTCGCGAATGTCGAATGTTGTTGATCTCAGCCGCTGCAAGGCTCTGCAGAGCTGATACAGGCGTCGATGGTCGCTTTTGCGTTAATCGACGAGGTCCCTCACATCGCAGCGCGTGAGACGCACGAGCGGCCCTGAGAATTTTTAGTCATCAACCAAAAAGGACTTTTACAACACAATCGGCACAAAACGGACATCCTAGGCGCAGCCGCGAAGTCCGTTATCGAAGGTAGCGGACCTGATCTGAGCGGGCGATCCCTTGGGCGTCAACCTCGCCCGTATCGTCGGCGATGCGACAGCCGCTGCGAGACCCGCGAAGGCCAACGCCAGTGTGTCAGCCGCCCACCAATGTCATCTCGTAGAAAGCGCGCGGGCCGGGCGCGATGTCCGTTCGTCCGTCGCTACTGCTACTTGATGATATTGCTTCACTGCCACTCAGTATCGGTCCCGATAGGCGCCGCGCCGCTGGCGCGCGAACGCGTACTGGGGATTGATCCCGCAATAGGCGTAAGTACCGCTCGCGGTGGCCATGCATTGGGCGTAGCTGGAGAACTGGCAATTGCCGGGATAGCCCCATTTGCACGGGGAGAGACTCCTCGATTGCTTTCGATCTTTACCCCACGCAAGAGACGGTTGCTAGAGGAAAGCACGACGGTTCAATAATTGGTACCGTCAGGGATCGTTTGGAGCGACTGAAACCATGGGATGGATTGACCGCTGGCGGCGCCAACCTTGGCTTACGCTTCCCGTTCTGAACCTGAATTGATTGAACACATTGAGGGTCAATCTCTGTTAGAGCTTGAGCAACGAAGTGTTTGCCAGCGCTTCATGACTTACGCCAAATTGAAGGGGCGGCCAATTGGGCCGCCTTTTTCCATGTTCTGGGCGGTTTGATGATTTATGCCCTTGCGCGATGCTATCTCGCGATTTGCGCCAGGCCGCGGGAGATTAAATGCAAGAGGAGAAATCGGGTTCAATTATTGCACGGACTACACTTGCGTTCACTCGCGGGCCCATAAGCGTTGGAAAACTCGCAACAGCCTTGCTGACACTGCTTATCTATCACAGCACGATCAGCACGAAGGCCGACGATTGTCCAACGACCAAGGACGAGATTTGCACCGATCGACCCGACGTCATGAACTCCAGTGTTGTTGTGCCTGCGGGCAGTTTGCAGATCGAGAACGGCATTAATTCCAGTGGGCGAGACGGCAGTCGGTTTGTGGACGGCACAAATACACGTTTGCGCGCAGGCATTGCAAACTGTCTCGAATTCTTGTGGACGTGCCAACGTACTTTGCAAATGTCCGCGGTCTCGAAGGTTCTGGGTTTTCCGATGTTGCGCCAGCGGTAAAGTGGCAGATCAGTACAATCCCGGGAAAAGTCGATCTCTCCGCGGTGTTCGGCGTGGCATTGCCGACCGGCTCAGCCAGCATAACCGGCCGCGGCGCACAACTCTATTTGCAATTCCCCTGGTCGTGGGAATTGCGCAACGGATGGGGATTGAGTGGAATGTTCACCGAGTTCATTCGTCCCTCGGACCCAACCAGCAAGCTGATCACGGAAGCCACCTTTGTGATCGAAAAGAACGTGACCGAGAGGGCGAGTTTATTTGGGGAGTACGTAGGTGATTACCCGGAGAATGGAAGCCCCTGCCCAACTGTTGAATTGGGGCGGACTGTATCGCCTCAGTCCAACTCAGCAGGTGGATTTCCACGTCGCCCTGGGGCTCAACCACAACGCGCCCAGTTACATTGTGGGCATCAGATATTCGGTACGTTTCGATGATCTGTTCCCGGTAAAGCGGAGCAGTGCCTCCTTCGCCCCGCGCGATTAGAAAAGAACTCAAGGCTAATCATCCCAAATTGGTTCTGAATAGCACCGCTATTTTTGTTCGGCTCCGACGACCTGGCAGATCAGGCAGCCCGCTGGAAATCAAGCCATGCCTTGTTGGTGACGGCGGCTCAAGAGACGGGAGACACGCGCGAATGTGCATTCTTTTAGCGATCCTTCCCTTAGCTCGATGCGGACAAGATTACGCACCGCCGCTTTAAATCTTCTGACCGCCTTCTGGGGAAGCTCGGTGAGGCAGTACCGACCCTGAAGCCCATTATATGCGAGGTCCGGGGTCGGAATGGCGCGAAAAGCATGGACGGAATAGAGAAGCCGCGGGCTTCGTCCGGAGACCAGCAGTTTTGAATGGTAAGTGGGATCGATAGGTTCGCAAAAGCGCAGGCCTAGCCACAGATGCGACCTGGAAATTGTCAGCAGATCGAGCTGTACCCTCTCGATCAAATTTGTGCGCGCCGCACGTTGCTGGGCGCTTTAACCAGTGGCGCCTCTGAACTGTCCACGCCGCGCAGCCGTACCAGCGGCGAGTTGAAGCAGAACGCCGAGCATCCACCAAAGACCGATCCCAATATTCCAAATGACCGGCGGATCCTCGTCAAACACGATCACATAAACCGACACGAGCGCTGCAACGGCGGCGAGGAATGTGCCGATGGCGCTCGCTAGCGCGATGGGATTCGTCCTCGGAGCCGAACCGCTTTCGGAATAAGCGCGGCGGGCTGCGCCGGAAGGCAGCAAAGGAATGTTGGTTCCCAAATAGAAGCCGATAGAGCCACACAGGACCACTGAGAAAAGAACTCCAACGGAATTGATTGCCTCGATATTTGCTCTAGCCACAAGCGCCGCAACGTAAAATCCGCATAGCGCGCCTATGATGGCGAGACCGATCCTCTCTACGACTTGAGCAAACTCATTTAGGTGGGAATGATTGACTGCTGTGGTATCTTTTCTATTCGCCATGATCGGATTCTTTCTTCGAGGAGACTGAATCTATTTCTTGCATCTACAGAGCGCCCCACGATCTGCGCGGACGTTGGTCTAGTCTCGACCAACAGGGTGCGGGTTTTGACTTCCGGCGGCCCCAGCGGATTTGCCAAGCCACAGAGTCGAAAAGATAACGATGCTATTCCGCACCAATCAGGAGACCGGGCCGCCGATCGATTTATTCCGGCAAGCTTCGCTCGTTTCGAAAGGGCAATGGTGCGGACCCTTCGTCAGACCAGAATTCATCAACCACTCTTTAAAACTGATGTGGAATCTCTGGCGTCACACGCGCAATGCAACGTTTTTTGCGCGACCGATTAGAAAATGTGGGAATAAAACGCGCCAGCCAGAAGTCTGCTGTGGTGACGCAACTCTTGGTGTCGAATAACCGATACGAGTCTCCGTATGCTGCAGCTGGCCCCGGCTTTTCTCCCGAAGCTAGGGCCGTTTTTGCTCGCTCCGCTGTGGGCGACGACCTGCACCTTCGACAGATGTTCTTTCCAAGGCGACGTATTCGTACGCCGGCCGAGTCGAGAATCCGATCAGCGCCAATGGCACCTAAAAGCGACCGGGGGAATATCGGTAAAGACGTGTGAATCCTTCCATCAGAAGGAAGAAAGGCGTCCCGTACCAGTATATCCGTGGGCCTTGAACCCACCAGTGTGACCTTCAACTGGCTTAACCTCCAAGAAGTGTCTCAGTCATGCCCCGGCTGAGACTCGTTTTTTGATCGCTGCACCTTCCGGTTTCTGCGCCGCGGCGTGCAGTTCCGGGTCCGCGCCCTTGTCGCCGGCTTGGTCGATCGCCCGCGCCACGCGATCAAGGCACTTCTCCAAGACGTCAGCCGTGATGGAGACGGGAGTAGCGCGTGAGCGCCCCGTTGGCCAATGGCGGTGGGTCATGCGATCTCAGCTTGCGACAAGTTCGCTTAGCTAATGCAGCCCGAACAACAAAGGAAAGGCGCCGATCGTCATCATCGAGAAAGGGCTACAACAGCGTGCAAACAAGAATATTCCCGACGCTGTTGTTGGCGATGGATGCGAACCTTCCAGCATCCCTCCATGTTCGCGCACTTCTGGTCTAGCCTCTCGATCTGCACCCGTGACGTGAGTCGCATTGACGATTGAGGCTAATTCGTTCGATTGCCGAGCCGCGAGTGATGCGTCCAGCAGGTCAGGGACGGATCGGACGGAAAGAATGATTTCTTCAGAGAGTTAGAACAAGGCGTGCACGCTATATGTGCACTCAACAACTCTCCGGTGATTGCGGGCCCGGACGACGCCAAGGCCGAGATCCGCGCCGCGGTAGAGTACCTATTGAGAAGTGCCACCGGCGGAGACCGCGGTGATATCGGGAGATAATAGCGATCGTGCGCGACGTCGCGAGCGGGTTGCCGCCCGAACAGCACAATCCTTTGGACGATGGCTTCCCCGGCGGCTAGCTGGCGGCTGCAGAAGTGATATAATGCAACTACGTCGCCGAGAATATGTCATGAAAGAGCATATTATATTGGGCATCGATGAGGGGAATGTTGAGAAGCAGAAAGACTTGTGGCTGGCAGAAAATCCCGCCATCAAAGTTGTAAAGGTCCGTATGAGGCGAGAGCCGCGAAACCAGTTGTCCATTCTCGGTGGACCGCGTTTTTCCATCACATTGGAATATGAAGATCCCGCGACCTTCACCGCTGACGTTGGAAGAAAAGCGTAGCGAGCAATACGCCAATGAAAGCTCCAGCGCCCATCAAAGCCCACGTACGAATTTCTTCGCGGGAGCGGCCGCCATCAACGTGAGCGAAATGGCGCGCTGCGGCAGCCGTCACTGCAGCTGCAATGAGAATTGCAACAGTTTGCCTGAAACGAAGTTGGATGATCGGATCCATCCTCAAAAATAAGCCCGCGCAATTGACCTAACAAGCCGGGCCAGCACGCGCTACCTTCCCGTGATGACCAATTGCCGGAAGGTGAAGCGTACATGGCAAAGCGCTTCGGCCGGTGTCGCTTGGGTGTCATCGTCGTACGAAATATATTCAGGCAGGTCGGGCGAATCGTCCCCCTCGAACAGCGGTCCGATGTATCGGCACAGCGCCAGAATGCCGGCCAGCGTCATCGGCTTGGTGTTGACGAGATCGGCGCTCGCATCTTCCATGCGGTGATAGGCCTCGTCGGTTTCGTCGACGAGTCTATTATATTTTTCAAGCTTCTCGCCCTCCATGCCGCGCTCTTCAAAAGCAATCTGGATATGGACGGCGTCGCGGTGTTCGGTGCAGGCCTTTCGGTGCACCACAACAGAGCCCAAAAAAAATTCCGCTGGCGCCAGGCGCGCCCGAGTTTAAGGCATTGCAGGATAGAGAAGCATATTTCGTCGACCTGTTGAAACGGAAAATCTGTTCGCCACGGCCAGCGCGCCACGCTCGTCGGTCTCTAGTGCAATTTTTTGTGCCAGCATAATGTCGCCTGCGACCAGATGACCTTTCGGCACAAAGCACCAACCAACACATGGACAGCCAGCGCCGTCGAGCTCGTGGATGTTCATCGAGGTGCCGCGGCTAATCCGGTATCGCTTTCCGCTGTGGCAGCCGATGACCTCAAAATAGCTTTTCTCGTCATATTGCGCGAACTGCTCAGGAGATAGCCATTCCTTCAACAGCTCGAGGCCGCGTGCTTCCCTTTCCCAGTATCCGTAGCGAAAGCCCGGGACAAATCGCGAGGACGGATCAATGCGATCAGGCTGCAGCCGCAAACTGTCGCGCAAAACTCGCGCTTTGCGCCCGCATTCCGACAGAAATGGTCGGAGACGCTCCCTCGCGTTGCGCAATAGTTGTCCAAACATAGCCGAGGTTAGCCGCCGACGAGCCGCGGAAAAAACAGCGTCTCTTCCGCTAATGTGGGTCAAACGTGCGCTTCACGACCACCTCTCCGGACGCGATACGGCGCGCCGCGGTATAGCCTGCGCCTGTCAACTCCCTCAAGCGCTGCTCAGCCTTCAAGAGCGCGTCCGCGTTCTTCGCATCGAAATTGTGCCGGGTATCGCCGGTGCGATCCATCACAATATGTGTGGCCACTTTAAGCGCGGTTTCGGCTACCGCGCAAACCGAACAGCGCGCTCGCAGTAAACTGACCGTGAGTGAGCCGGCCTGCCGCTGGGTCGGTTAGCTTGATTCTGTGCACCGGCGGCGGCGACCAACGAGGCGTTTGAGGCGAAGCACCCCGGAATACTACGGGGCCTGACAGGCTGTGTGAAAAACGCCGTCAATCATATGATTCTCCTGCGATTTGGCCGGAGGGTTCGACGACGCGCTTTGTCGTTGGTGATGACTGCAGTCAGAGCACGTTGTTTCCCGAGCGGTTAGACGACTATTTGGGCGAGGACAATCCGGTCCGGGCGATCGATGTTTTTGTCGATGAGCTTGATCTGGCCGGGCTGGGCTTTGGCGGCGTCGAGCCAGAGACGACAGGAAGGCCGGCCTGCCATCCGGCGACGCCGTTGAAGATTTACGTTTATGGATACCTCAATCGGGTGCAATCGAGCCGGCGCCTCGAACGGGAGTGCCAGCGCAACATCGAGTTGGTGTGGCTGACCGGCCGCCTGATGCCAGACTTCAAGACGATAGCCGACTTCCGCAAGGACAACGGCAAGGCCATGTTCTAGGCGCTCCGTCATCAAAACGGCTTCACCATCAGAATGACGATTCCGACCATGGCTACCGCAGGTACCTGATTGATAATACGTTAGAACTGGCTGCGCCGATTGCGATCGGCGGCGAAATCCTTAACGCAAGGTATCGCCTCCGCGGCACCTCCTGCGGTTAACGCGCTAATTGCTTATGCCCTGGCTGACGCGTCAGCGCTGTTACACATCATCTAAGGATGGATTTCGTCGCTGGTGGAAGCGACCAGCCGATCCCGGCACCTTGGCCCGATCGGATTAGACATGTCTCAACAGCCATCAACGGCCCTCAACAGCATCCTTGGTGCGGATAGCCCCTCTTGAATTCTTGCCAGCCGACCATTCTGATTCTCTCGAAATCCACAGGAACTGCCAGTTCGCCGAAAGGCAGCGCCAAAGCGCAAGGCGGAAGGATCTTGGAGCTCCGCGGAAAACATCGGCGATATGTTCACAAAATCAATGTCTTAACCGCTATAATCACAATTTGGTGTCGTGGTATTTGTGCAACATCTGCCCACAAAAGGGTCCGCGCTGCTTCGGACGAGGCTGTCTTTTGTTGCCTGTTTAGAACTCTTCGGCTCTTATCCGACCTGCGACGGAGGGGGGCATCCCGAGGTCGCCCCGTTAGGTGGTTCGCTTAAGTCCACCTTCGCACTGAGGATGCGTTGATCTTCAACGTCTTTTCGCGGGCTGTCTATCACGCTTTGTACGGCTTTCTGTACCAAGCATAAATTGGAGGTTAACACATGAAGATGGTTAAGAGCCTTATCCTCGGCTCAGCGGCGGGACTGATCGCCATGAGTGGGGCGCAGGCGGCTGATCTCCCCTTGAAGGCCAAAGCGGTCGAATATGTGAGGATCTGCTCCCTGTATGGTGCCGGTTTCTTCTACATTCCGGGCACCGACACCTGCATCAAGCTGGGTGGTTATCTGCGCGCCGACACGGTACTCAACACCAACAACGACATTGGCTTCGCGGGGGGCTCCACCGGTGCGCGCAACCGCCTGAGCAACTACTACACGTCTCGCGCCCGCTTTGACATGACCGTCGATACGCGCACCGCGACCGAGTACGGCGTGGTCCGCACTTTCGCCGATATGGTCTTCACCTGGACGGGCGGCGGCCAAGTCGGCGCCGGCACCGGCCTCACCGGTGGTGCTACTACGTATGACTCGGTCAATCCGGGCGGAAGCGCTTCTGGCGGGATTGGCGGCGCCAACTTCGGCCTCTACCACGCGTTCATCCAGTTCGCTGGGTTCACGTTTGGTCGGACGGTCTCGATCTTCGATGCGCCGTGGCAGAGCTATCCGGCCGGCGGCCCTGACACCCTTCCCGGTGGCAGCAACCACGTCACCGGCGTGAACGCGGTCTCCTATACCGCGGAGTTCGGCCAAGGCGTCTCGGCTGCGGTCGCGTTGCAGGATCCGACACAATATGACCAGTCGAACGTCTTTAACTTGTCGGGCGCCAGCGCCGCGGGCATGGTCACTGGTCTCTACGGCACCAATGACCTTGGCGGTACGCGTGCTCCGGACATTATCGGGAGGTTGGGCATTGACCAAGCCTGGGGTCTAGCCCAGATTTCCGTTGTTGCGCACAACAACCACGCTGCCTACTATGGTATAACCGAGGATACCGGTCACCCGGGTGACAAGTGGGGCTTTGCAGTCCAGGGTGCCCTGTCGATCAAGAACATCCCGACTGGGCCGGGTGACGTCGTCAACATGCAGGCCGTCTATACGGACGGTGCAACCCGCTATAACTTCCAGAGCTTGTTCCCGCAATCTTTCGCGTTGTATGGCGGCAGTGGCTTGCCTGGCGCGTACCAGAGCATCGGGATTGCCGGTCTAGCTGATGCTACGTTCAGTGCCGGCACCGGGCTTGAGACGGTCAAGACCTGGGGCTTCCGGGGTGGTTTCACTCACAACTGGTCCCCTAACTGGGCCTCCGCCATCTACGGTGGCTATGGCCAGCTGCGTTACGGTAATGCTGGCGCGGCGACGATCTGTAACAACGCGCGGACGTTGCTTGGTCTCGTCGGCACCTGCAGCCCCGACTTTAACTTGGGAGTCATCGGTGCCAACGTCGTCTGGACCCCGGTCAAGAACCTGGCGTTCACCGCGGACGTCAACTGGACGCAGTTGGACCAGAAGTACTCGGGCACGATTGTGTCCCCGACGCTTGCGGCGGTTGCCAAGCCGGGAGTTGTGTATCAGCTCAAGGACCAGAACGCCGTCAACATGCTGCTGCGCGCTCAGCGCAACTTCTAAGCACGGTCTAACGACCTAACAGAGCCCCCGGCGGGAAACCGCTGGGGGCTTTCCTTTGCGCATGGGTAGAGTCTTTATTGTAAGTAAGGGGAATTGGGCGGACGCGACCTTCGTTGGCTGCTGAGAGCCTCTGGCTCCGGTGTGTCCATGCGCCCCCTCGAGTAACTAGCTCCGCAACACGAGTCCATGGGTCGCCATACGTATCCATGTGGCCGATGCGGGACACAGGGTTGCACTTGGTTCCGTCATTCCCATGGATACGCGTGTGCTCGTAGCCGAGCAGCAGCGGCGGAGTTTACTGGGGCTTTTTTGAAGTCGGTGCATCGGGAATTTCAAGAAGGGGGACCCACGCGAAAGGGGACCCGTTCTGCATTGCACCGTGATATGCTCTTTCCGGACATCATCGGTTCGTTCCGCCTTGACCAAGCCTGGGGTCTATTCCAGTTGTCCGCTGTTGCGCACGACAACCACGTTGCCTACTTCGGTGCGACCGAACCAACTGGTCACCCGGATGACAAGTGGGGCTTTGCAGTCCAGGCGGCGTTGTCGATCAAGAACATCCCGACTGGGCCAGGTGACGTCATCAACCTGCAGGGCGTCTATACGGATGGTGCAACCCGCTATAACTTCCAGAGCTTGTTCCCGCAATCATTCGCGTTGTATGGCAGCAGCAATATCGCGTACCAGAGCTTGGGCTTTGCCGGTCTAGCTGATGCTACCTTCAGTGGGACTACGGCGGCCACGGGCACCGGGCTTGAGACGGTCAAGACTTGGGGCTTCCGCGGTGGTTTCACCCACAACTGGTCCCCTAACTGGGCCACCAGCATTTATGGTGCTTATGCCCAGTTACATTACGGTAATGCTGGCAAGGCGACGATCTGTGCCAACGCGGTGGCGTTGCTTGGCTTCGTCGGCACCTGCAACCCTAACTTCAACTTGGGAGTCATCGGTGGCAACATCGTCTGGACCCCGGTCCAGAACCTGGCCTTCACCGCCGACGTCAACTGGACGCAATTGGACCAGAAGTACTCGGGTACGATTTCGGGCCCGGGCACGGCGTCTCTGTCGGTTGCCAAGCCGGCAGCTTTGTATGAGCTCAAGGACCAGAACTTCGTCAGCGTGCTGCTCCGCGCTCAGCGCAACTTCTAATCCAGTTCGTCCGATCACGGCCTTACAGACCCCCCGGCAGGAAGCTGCCGGGGGTTTTGCTTTGTGCGCGCGCTCAGATCCAGCACCTACTTGCCGCTTGGAGAACCAGTGTGAGCCAGACCACTCCGAAACCGGACCACGAAATAACGTCCCGCGCGATCGAGGCGGATCCGCGCATCTAGCTTGCCTGCGACAGGCGTCGGTCCCGCGGATGCGATCTTTAGTTCGGATACGGTAGCCTTGAGAGATGCAGCGATGCCCACGCGCGCATCGTAGACGTCAGAGCCAGACAGAGCTCGAATGTGACTGACAAGCTCCTCTAGAGATTCTCGCTCCTGTTGCTCGATTGTTGGATCAGACGCGCGATTTTTAACAAAGTCCAAAAACGAATTCTCAAAATCCTTGTAGGACCAGGCCATTCGATAACAGCCCTGGTGCTCGATCACGTTCGAGCAGATAAGGCTTTTTATGTTTGATTTGCTTTTGAACAGCACCGGACTTGCGCAATAGGCGCATGTTGGAATTCCGCGAAAGAGATTGGTAAGCAGCTTCCCCTTGCGACCTCGGCCCGAAGCCAGATTATTTTGCCGTGCTTCTTGGGCCGCGTCGAAAAGGCTCTCGTCGATCGCTGCTGGATAAAATCCCGGAATCGGATCGCCGTCTGGAACGCGTTTTCCATTCCGGATTCGCTTCGGCTGGTGCTCGCCGATCGTAGCGCGATTGCGGAGCATGTTGTGAATGGTTGACTGATCCCATTTAGGAGAAGGACCAAATGCCGGCACTTTCTTCGCGTTTAGTTGCTTAGCTATCGTGTAGCCTCCGAGGCCTGAAATCGAAGCTTCAAAAATTTTCTGAACAATCTCCGCTTTTTTTGGATCGAAGATGAAGGAGGTTCGATCCTCAGACAGCTTCAGCCATCCAGGACATCCCATAAGCTTCTTGATCATTGCCTGCTCCCGCACCACGGTATTTCGAACCTTTCACAAGATGGCACCGGATCGACCAGCCTATTCATCCGGATGTCATTATAACTCGGCCCGCTGCATCTTAATGGCGACGATCTCGGAACGCACGCATTGTGACCTCCCAGCGCGATGCGATGGTAATGTCAAGGTTACCCGCTGACTCCGGCGATCCACACTCTCCTGACCGACAGGTCCTCACCCAGCAGCACCATGTCGGCGACGAAGCGGGGGGCGATCCGGCCCCGGTCCCGGTCGAGGCGCAGGAACTGGGCCGGGTAGAGGCTCGCCATCCGCAGCGCCTCGGTGAGTGGTTGGTGGAGGTGGTCGACCGCGTATTTGACGGCCTGATCCATGGTGAGGACCGAGCCCGCGACCGTCCCGTCCTCGAGCGTCAGCTTGCCATCGCGCTAGGTTACCGTGCGGCCATTGAGCGCAAAAGTCGTTCCGAGTGACGCGGCCGGCGGCATCGCATCGCCGACCAGGAACAGCAGCGACCCTCAGCATCGACCAGTTTGATCGCTTGAGGCATTGTGTCGGGATATTCCCCGCCGTGCTCCAATGTTTCGAAGCGTAGGCCGGTCCCGTCTGGGGCGGTTTGCCTCCGGATGTCATGTTCGGCTTTGGAATGATCTTGCCGAGGTGAGCAATAGCATCGCGCAACGTCGCGAGCTTGCTGCCATCCGCGAGAGGGATCGGTTCGGGGAACTTCGCATCCCAGCCTGTGCGCCCCATACTCAACTCCATCGCAACACAACGGGTACTCAAGCGCCAAAAATGCAGGAACGTTCCGGCCCACAGAACTAGCCGCCCGATGGCACGTGGTTTTACGGGTCCCGATCTTAACCCATCGGTGGATGATGGATCGGCGCGGCTCTTTAATTCACTGTCCACCGAGCCACACACTTATTGTCGGCGTCATCTTTTTTGAGTTGCGACAATGACCGGCTACCAATCCCGAGGACTCAGAATAGGCGCTCGCGTTCGCTGGGGCGAAAATAAGAATGATCTAGGCACCGTCACCGAAAAGAATTGGTCTGGCGTAAGATCGCGGTCGGGCAGAGGCAAGCAGTTGTGCGTGCCGCCGCCGAATGGCAGCGACCGGTTCCTATGGACGATTTGCTTCGGATTGCTCTTGTCGGCAACGTCGACCGTCACCAGGCAGCCGTCGCGCCACGCGCAATAGGCAATATCGTCGGCGACGACTGCATGATGCAGCCCTTAGCGCCCGCGCTCCAGCGGCCAGTTGGCCGTTTCTCCTGCGGCGAGGTTCATTCCCGGCAGCCAATAGCGGCCGACGATCTGCGGTTTGGCAGGGTCCTGCATATCAATGGTGATGAGAATGTAGTCCGAGAAACCCTCCATCATCGCCGAGGCGTAGGCCCAGCGTCCGCCAACATACCAGATGCGATGCAGCCCAACACCATCGACAGGCATGAAGCCGATTTGACGCGGCTCCGCTGGTTTGGAGATTTCGAACACGGCCATGCCGGCGGACCAGTTTCGCGCGCGCGGCGCTTCCACGTAGCCGTGCGTGCCGGACTTCGGTTTGTAGTAGTTCCGCTCGCCCGCCATTTCGGGCTGAGAGAACATATCCCTGCCGTGAACGAGAAGCAGTAGGTCGTCGTGCACCTGCAGATGGAGGCTCCAGGTGTTGGGCGGATTCTGGACGCAGTTGACCGTCTTCGGTCTGGTCGGGTCGCGAACGTCGACGACGGAAAAACCATTCGAACAGACATGGCCGATATAGGCGTAGCCGTTACGCACCATGATCTGCTGGCCGTCAGAGCGGCCAGCCTGTTCGCGATCAATCTCGCGCGTAGCCTCACGCTTACACGGCCTCTCGAACATTTGAGAGCCGTGCAGACCGAACACGTCGTGATGTTCGAAGCCATCGAAGCGCGAGACAAGGACGCCGCGCGGCTCGCCATGCGCACCCATATCGAGGACGCCTGCATGCGCATCTTCGAAGGGCCGGGCGGCTGCGCATCGCGAAAAGGGGAGCCCAAGAACATGAGCAAATCTGCGGACGTTTCGCGATGAGCGTCACGGCGCCGTTGCGAACAGGCGGACAAATTCTCGCTTAAGAATGAACGGGGATCAGGCCGACGGCTTGCTTAATCCGACGGTATGGGAGAAGCGACGGGCGTTCGGCCGAACGCCGGCGACAGTGCGCCCGATCCAAGTCCTTGGCCAAGAGGCGTCTGTCGGTCGCATCGAAAAGAATCGCAAGGCGATATGGAAAGGTGGGGGGGGCGATGTGGTATGGTCAAGTCGAGGGAACGGACATCGTCGTTCTCGATCAGGGCTTCAAAGCTTGCTTTGCCGGTCACGTGCGCGTCGAGCGCTTGTGGTCGGGAGCGCGCTGGGCTGAGGGTCCGGCTTGGTTCGCGGCAGGCCACTATCTCGTCTGGTCAGACATTCCGAACAATCGCATGATGCGGTTCGTCGAACCCTCAGGCGAAGTCTCGGTCTTCCGCGAGCGCTCCAACAATTCGAACGGCAACACCGTCGACAATCAAGGCCGGCTGGTCACATGCGAGCATCTCACGCGCCGCGTGACCCGCACCGAGATTGACGGCTCGCTTTCCGTCATTGCGGAAAAGTGGAACGGCAGGCGTCTGAATTCGCCCAACGACATCGTGGTGAAATCGGATGACTCCATCTGGTTCACCGACCCCGCCTACGGCATCGACACCGATTACGAAGGGGATCGCGCCGGACAGGAGATCGAGGGCTGCCATGTATATCGAGTCGACGCCAAATCTGGCGCGGTCGCCGCGGTTATCACCGATATGGTTCGTCCGAACGGCATCGCCTTCTCGCCCGACGAGAAATATCTCTATGTCGCTGACACGGGCGCGACGCACAAAGAGGACGGTCCGCGCCACATTCGCCACTTCACTGCCGACGCGAGCGGGGCCAAGCTGTCGGGCGGCGAGATCTTCGCGGAGTCCACAGCGGGCTTGTTCGACGGTTTTCGCGTCGATCGGAAGGGCCGCATTTGGACGAGCACCGCAGAGGGCGTCCATTGCTATGATTCCGACGGCTCGCTGATCGGCAAAATCCTGATCCCGAAATGGTCGCGAACGTGACTTTCGGCGGCGCCAAGCTCAACCGCTTGTTCATTTGCGGAACGACGTCCTTCTATTCGATCTACGTTACGGCGAACGGCTGCAAGCTCGGTTGATGGACGCTCGATGGCGGTTCTAGCTTGTGATGCGTTCGCCGCGTCCATAGACGAGCAGCATCTGGATGATGACGAGGCCGTAGATCACCTGTCGGCCGGCCTCGGGCATGTCCATGATCGACAGCACGCTGTTGAGGAGCACGATCAGCACCACGCCGACCAACGTGCCGAGATAACGGCCGCGACCTCCCAGGATGTTTGTGCCCCCGATCACGACCGCGGCGATCGAAGGCAGCAGATAGGCGTCGCCCATCGCCTGATAGGCCTTGGTGGAATAACCGGCGAGCAGCACGCCAGCGAGAGCGGCCGCGAGACCGCAAAGCACGAAGCAGATGACGGTGACGCGGCGCGTATTGACGCCGGCCAGATAGGCCGCCGCCTCTTTGTTGCCGATGGCGTAGATGTAGCGGCCGAGCGGAGTGCGCTGCAGGATGACGACCACCAGCACCGACACCGCGGCCCAGACGAACAAGGCGTTGGGGATGCCGAGCGTGCGCTCCGCGGCGAGCGTCCGCATCAGCTCAGTGGCGGTGGTCTGGGGCGCATAGCCGCCGGTATGCGCGACCATCAGACCGCGCATCACGGCATTGACGCCTAACGTGAAGATCATCGAGGGCACGCGCAAATAGGCCACCCCGATGCCGTTAACGAGGCCGACCAGGAGGCCGATGCCAAGCCCGACCGGGATGGCGAGCGGCCCGCCGATCGACGTCGCCATCATGGCGGCGGCCGCCAGTGTCCAGGGCACCGACAGATCGATCTGGGCGATCAGGATGACGATCATCATCCCGGCCGCCATGATGCCGAGGAACGAGCCGATCTGCAGTTGCTGCAGCAGATAGGTCGGCGACAATAGCGGAGCGCTGCCGAAACGGGCGATCGTATAGGTGGTGCCCGCCACCAGGATGACGAGGATGAACAGGGCCGCGATCAGGATCGGGCGGTCGTCGCGCGAGAGGCCGAGGCTCATCGTCGTCATCGGAACAGCTCCAGCGTGTTCCTAACGCGCAGTACGCCCAGCGCCCCGATGCTGACTGCCACCAGCAGGATCACGCCCTCGAACAGCGGCTGCAGCAAGGGGGCGATGTCGAAGATGCGGAAGAAGAAGGAAATGACGCGCAGGATCATGGCGCCGAAGATCGAGCCGATGGCACTGCCGGTGCCGCCGAGCAGCGAGGTGCCGCCGATGACGACCGAGGCGATGGAGTTGAGCGTATAGGCGCCAGCCTGCGGAATATCGGCATTGCCTGATGAGGTCTGGATGGCAAGGAAAAGGCCGCCGCAGCCGGCGAAGAAACCGGCGAGCGTGAAAGCCGCGATCTTGGCGCGGTCGATCGGAAGCCCCGACATATAGGCTGCTCCTTCGGCGGAGCCGACCGCATAGACCGCGCGGCCCAGGACAGAGCGCCGGAACGGCATCCAGACAAAGAGCGCGATCAGGACCAGGAGCACGAAGGGCACCGGAATCCAGGCGAAGGGCGCAAACCAGCCTGCCGCGCCATCGTCGAAGATGTGCACCGTCGAGGCGAAATCGCCGAGTGAATTTGTCAGCGCCCAGTTGAGATCCTCATCGATCTTGCCGCCGGGGGTCGGGCGCAGGAACAGCGCGATGCCGATATAGACCGCGCCGGTTGCGAGCGTCGCGATGATCGGCTGGATGCGTCCATAGACGACGACGCAGCCATTGATGAAGCCGGCGAGCGTGCCGATCGCGACGCATGCGGCGATGCCGAGCAGGATACCGGAGGTGCCGCCCGGGAAGGTGCCGAGGCCAAGATACAGGCCGAAAATCTCGAGATGCAGCGGCGTGCCGCCTGCCGTGCCGGCCAGCAGATAGCTCGCGAAGCAGCCCACCATGGTCATCACGGCGCCGACCGAGAGATCGAGCCCCGACATCAGCACCGGCACGGTCTGGGCCATGGCCAGCATGGCGAGCGCGAAGATCTCGTCGCCATTCTGCACCAGCACGGCCGAAGAGAAGCCCTTCGGATGTGCCAGGTTGTAGAGGAGATAGGAGGTGCAGACGAGCAGGATGGCGATGACGAAACCGATATTCTGGCGCAGCCTGATGGCGAGATCGTCAAGCATGGGCGGCCCCGGCTGCGGCAAAGGCCGATGTTGCGGCATCGATGTTGAGGGCACTCGCGATGATGTTGGTCTCGGTGAGCTCGGAGCCTTCGAGCTCGCGCACAATGCGCCCGTCATACATGATAGCCACCCGGTCGCAGCAGCCGATCAGCTCGTCATAATCGGTCGAGTAGAACAGGATGGCGGCGCCCTGGTCGGCGAGCTCGCGCATCAGCCGGTAGAGCTCCTGCTTGGTGCCGACATCGATGCCGCGCGTCGGATCGTTGAGCAGGATGATGCGCGGCTCGGTCATCAGCCATTTGGCGATCACCACCTTCTGCTGGTTGCCGCCTGACAGGGTCGAGACCGCATCGCTTCGTGCGTTGATCTTGATCTGCAGCCGGGCGATGCCGCGCTCGACCGCCGCGCGCTCCTTGGCGCGATCGACGAAAGGCCCGGTCGAGATGGCATCGAGCGATGCGATCGCCAGATTGTCGGCGATCGACATCGGCAGCATCAATCCTTCGGTCTTGCGATCCTCGGGCACCAGCGCGATGCCGACCGCGGGCGACTTCGCCGCCGCCGGAGAGCCGGGGCGCACCTCGCGGCCCTCGACCGTGATGCGCCCGGTGACGCCGCGCAGCACGCCGAACAAGGCAAGCAGCAGCGATTTCTGGCCCTGCCCATCGAGGCCGCCGAGGCCGACGATCTCGCCGGCGCCGACGCCGAGCGAAATGCGGTGGAGATGCTTCTCCCAGGACAAGTTCTCGAGTGCCAGCACCGGCTTCACCGGCCGACGCGCCGGCTTTGCCGGATATTGGGTGGCGATGTCGCGCCCGATCATCAGCTGAACGATATCCGTGGTCGAGCGCACGCCCTTGTCGAAGGTTTCGATATGGCGTCCGTTGCGGAACACCGAGGCCCGGTCGGCGAGCGCCTCGACCTCGTGCATGCGGTGTGAGATGTAGAGGATGGCGATGCCCTCGGATTTGAGTTTCGCGAGCATCGCATAGACCTTCTCCACGTCGGCGCTGGTGAGAGCCGAGGTGGCCTCATCGAGGATAAGGAGCCGCGGCCTTTGGCCGAGAGCCTTGGCGATCTCAACCATCTGGCGCCGCGACAGCGGCAGGTCGCGCACCCGCATCAGCGGGTTGACGTCCTCGCAGCCGATCTCGGCCAGCAGGGCCTCGGCGCGGCGGCGCTGCGCCCTGGCGTCGATGAGGCCGAAGCGCCGCGGCGGCGACGTGATCGAGATATTATCCGCGACCGAGAGGTCGGGCATCAGCGACAGCTCCTGGAAGATGCACACGACGCCAGCCGCGTTGGCGGCGGACGGCGTGGCGAAGCTGACATCGTTTCCGGCAAGGCGCATGCCGCCGGCATCGGGCTGCACCACGCCGGCGATGATTTTGATCAGCGTCGACTTGCCGGCACCGTTCTCGCCCAGCACCGCATGGATTTTGCCGCGCTCGCAGGCGAAGTCGACGCCCTCGAGGGCGCGCACGCCACCGTAGCGCTTGGAGATGCCGGACAATGTGAGGAAGGTTCGTTGCGTCGGGACCGCATCCTGCATGGTGCGGGCTCAGGCAGCGACGGCCTGGCGGATGCCAGGCCGTGACTGGAACGTAGCCGCAGCGGTCACTGGGTGTTCTTCTCGCTCTGCGACATGATCTCGGGCGCTGTGAAATTCACGCCGCACGGGAGGAACTGGTTCGGAGCGAAGAAGTTGGCGCTGAGGTCAGGCCAGTAATTCGTGCCGGGCTTGAGATCCTTGTAGGTCGCGACCGGGATCGGGATCGAGATCAGCTGCGGCATGACATTGCCCTGCAGCGCCGAGATCGCCGCCTTGGTGGCGATGGCGACTAGCGCCGGCGACTGGCCGTAGGACATGCCCTTCAGGCCGTCCTTGGCGTGATCGGCGATCTGCTTGCGGAACTCGTTCTCGCCCTCGCCCGACATCGGCACGAAAGCATGCTTGGCGGCCATGATCGCCTGCACGGTGCCGTCCGAGCCGCCCTGCGTGAACACGCCGTCGAAATGGCCGTGCACGGCGAGCGCATCGGCGGTCACCTTCTGCGAGGTGCCGGTGTCCCAATTGCCCACCACCTCGGTGATGTTGAACTTGTTGCCGGCGCCTTCCATGATTTCGCGGAAGCCGATATGGCGGTCACGGTCGACCGAATTGCCCGGCAGGCCGCGCACCTCGAGGATATCGCCGGCCTTCTTGCCCGATTCATCGATCAGCCATTTGGCTGACATGCGGCCCATCTCCTTCTGGTCCTCGTTGACCATCATCACCTTGTCGGTGTCGAGGATGTTGTCGAAGGGCACCACCACCACATTGTTCTTGTCGGCGAGGCGGATGATACGGTCGAAGCCGTCGGGCGCCACCGCGATGGTGATGATGGCGTCGAAGCCTTGATTGATAAAATCCTCCATGGCGCCGAGTTGCGCCGCGACATCGGTGCCGGTCGAGACCACCTTGAACTCCTTGATGTTCTCCTTGATGCCCGCCTGCTCGGCAAAGGCCTTGGCGGTCTTCACCATCTGGATGCGCCAGGTATTGCCGACGAAGCCGTTGACGAGGGCGATCTTGTAGGGGCCGGGCTTCTTGTCCCACTGGAAGAACTTGGTCTGATCCGACCAGGGCTTGAAGCAGCCGGGATTGGCACCCGGTCCGGCGACAATCTTGGGGCCTGCCCAAGCACTGACTGAGGCCAGCAGGAGGCTCGCGCAAGCAACCCCCGTAAGATGAAGTGTCGACTTCATGTCTCTTCTCCCTGAGTGTTCTGTTTTCCGACCCTGAGCAGTTCGATCGCCATGCCGGGAATTGGGCTTCCCGTTGCACTTACCCGACTAGCATGCCACGCAAGGTGCGATACGCACAAGCCGAATGCAGACGGTAAGCGGCAGGGGCCCAAGTTTCCGACCTACCAAGAGCGATTGGCGAACATCCCTGTAGCAGTTAGCTCGGGCGACAACGGTTCCGCTGACCAGATTATCCTTCGCGGATATGGTTTTTGGGCAGCTAGTGGGAAACCTTTTTGAACTGCATTGAAGCAGGCCAATCGCGCGACTATTGCAGTTACGCGTCAATTTAAAACCGTAAGAGCGAAGTACCGACGGCCCGATCGAACTGCTCAACAAGCAGGACGTCCGCTTCTGGCGGATTTCGTTGCAGAAGTCGGTTGAGGTAGCCCTCGAACCGTGATTCCGTTGTGCTGACGCGAATCTCGGCGAGGTCGATCCATGATGGGCCGTCTGAAGAGCGAACCGGGTCAACTTTTCTCTCAGTTTAACCTCGCAGATGCGGTGCCTGACGATCACCTCGTTCGGCGGATCGATGCAGCTCTCGATCTGTCCTGGCTTCGCAGCGAACTTGCCCCTCATTATTCGTCGATAGGTCGCCCATCGATCCGGAACTGATGATCCGGATGCTGGTCATGGGGTATGTCTTTGCGATCCGCTCGGAGCGGCTGATCTATCGTGAAGTGCAGGTGAACCTCGCCTATCGCTGGTTCTGCAAGCTCGGCATCGAGGATGCTATCCCGGATCATTCGGCGTTCTCGCGTGCCCGCAACGAGCGCTTCCGCGAGGGAGATATTTTCCGTCGTATGTTCGAACAGGTCGTCGAAGCATGTATCGCGGCCGGTCTGGTTGGTGGCGAAGGTTTTGCAGTCGATGCGAGCCTGATCCAGGCTGACGCCAATAAGCAACGCTCAATCGCGGGTCAGGACTGGCACAAGGACCGCGATTCGAAGAGCGCCAGTGCTGTGAGGGATCATCTGGCAACCCTCGATGATACGGCCTGGGGCGCCGCCAGCGACGTCGTCCCGAAGTTTGTCTCGCTATCCGATCCGGCAGCCCAGTGGACCGGGGCGCACAATGGACCGGCATTCTTCGCTTACTCCGACAACTATCTCATCGACGTGAAGTTCGGCGTCATCGTTGACGTCGAGGCCTCGCGCGCCATTCGTCAGGCCGAGGTCAGCGCGGCGAAGACCATGATCGAGCGAACAGAGGAGCGCTTCGGTCTCAAACCGCAGCGGCTTGTCGGCGATACCGCTTACGGGGCAGCTCCGATGCTGAACTGGCCTGTCGAAGAGAAGGGCATCGCGCCACATACCCCGTGTTCGACAAGTCGAAGCGAGATGATGGCACCTTCTCGCGCAGCGACTTTCAATATGATCCGACAACTGCCCGGGCGGAAAGCGGCTTGGGACGAGCGGCACAGTGCATGAGGGCAAGACACTTCTGCATCGTGCAAGCAAGCTCGACGGCGATGTATGCCCGCTCAAACCTCAGTGCTGCCCAAAAGATCCATCACGCAAGATGCAAAGGCGCGCCGCCCGGAACAGGCTCAGGATTCCGATTGAAATCCATCAGGACTTTCCGTCCCATCCGGGTCTCGCGAAAGATGGCAACATCGACAAGGCTAGAACCGAAGTCGAGCATTCGCGAGGCATGGAACGGCCGCGTCGTTCGATAGTAGTCGCCGAGGAAATTGCGCTCGATGCCATCGGTATCGACGGAATGGATGTAAGGCAGGCACTGCGCGTACGTTCCCGACAGATTCCAGCGAAATCCATCGCGCGGCGTGCCGATCGCGAACTGACTTTCCGTCAGATTGACCGCCTCCACGCCAGCTTCGAGCGCAAGTCCCAGGGCGCCGAAACAATGCTTGGGGTAGACGCTGTCGCGATAGAGTTCGCCGGGTCCGCCTGCCGCGGTGACGAGGTCGGCACATCGGATGACGACAAGCCCGAGCGGGTTGTCGGCAGTGCGATCCGCGGCATGGAATGCGAGCAGGCCCGTGACGCGCTTCGGCTTGTCGTCGGTCGCCAAAATCTTCGCGCCGACGCAACGATTCAGGACCGGCACGCCGAGACGCGCCGATTCCTCGGCGAGCACCTTGACCATCAGTCGAGAGGTGCGGGGTCCGCAACTCGTCGCGCGCTCGGCTTCGTCATGATCCGTTTGATACCTGAGCACCGCACCCAGCCGGTCGAGCGGGATCGGCAATCCGAGATATTGTAGCGACGACAGCTCGCGCAGCGATCCCACCGCTTCCACATAGGCCGTGTCTTCGTCCATGGCGCCGCCAGCGCCAAGGGCTGCGGCAAGCGCGATGAAATCATCGCCATGCCGGCCGGTCGCGGCGGTATGCAGGGTCTGCTTGTCCGATCCCGAGCACGCCGATGTGCCGCAATTTTGCGTCGCGACAACGACATCGATTCCGTACCGCTTCAACTCGACGGCGGCGCGCCACCCTGCCGCCCCGCTGCCGAGCACCAGGGCGTCGCAGGCGTAAACCAGCAATCTCAGGCCTTCAGCTTCGATCGATCCCCGAGCCGTGCGGGCGGGATGACGTTTTGGCATATCAACATCTGTCAGCGCATCGAGCACGGACTGGCAGAGCGAATCAGCCACTGACATTTCCTCTGGATCTTTGTTGACGATCCTTGCATGCTGCGGTAGGCTTATTTTGTCACGTTCCAATTAGCAAGAGTGAAGCACTAGAATTTCTTCGCATATGCGAGGAAACATGCGGAAAAATTGTCAGTAAAAATAATTGGAACGATCCAGAAAGTTAGGGAAAAAGTTAGGGAAGTGTCCGAGACGCTGAGGGGAGATGCTGCTGTTCGCGTTGGTCGTGTGACCATCATCGATGTTGCGCGTCGCGCCGGCGTTTCCAAATCAACGGTTTCGTTGGTCTTGTCGGGCAGCGAATTGGTCGCTGAAGCGACGAAAACACGCGTGAACGAGGCCATGCAGGCGCTCGGCTACGTCTATCATCGTGGCGCCGCCAGCCTGCGTGGAGCATCATCCGATCTTGTCGGGATGATCATGGGCGATTTGAACAACCCCTTCTTCGCCGAGCTCACGGCGGGGATCGAGGACGCGCTGTTTCAGCGTGGCTTTACGCCGATCCTGGCGAACACAAGCGAAGACACCGCGCGCCAGGCCCAGGTGCTTCGGGCGATGCGCGAGCACAACGTCGCCGGGATCATCATGAGCCCTGCGCGCGGCACCGATACGTGGACGCTGGCCCAGCAGTGGCCATCCCATATCCCAGCCGTCATTACGATGCGCCGCATGATCGGCAGTTCACTCCCCTATGTCGGTCCCGACAATCAGAAGGGCGAGCGTGCCGCTGTCGAGCACCTTCTGAAGCTGGGCCATCGTCGTATCGCCTTTATCGGGGGTCACGAAAACATGACGACGCAACGCGAGCGCGTCGCCGGCTGGCGCGCCGCGCTCAACGGCTGGGGCCTCGCCGCGGACGAATCCCTGATCTTTGAAGTCCCACCCACGCGGGACGGCGGGCGTATCGCGATCGAACGGGCTTTCGACAGTCCGCAGCCGCCAACCGCGTTCGCCTGTTACAACGACGTCGTCGCGATGGGCGCATCGCGTGCGCTTGGTTTGCGCGGAATTGTGGTCGGCCGCGATATTGCGGTGATCGGGTTCGACGACATTGCCGACGCCGAGCACAACGCGCCGCCGCTGACGACCGTGAGTGCCGATACGCGGGAAATGGGCATGCGATGCGCCGAGGGCCTGCTCGGCCTGATCCGCCGCGAGGATCCTGCGAGCCTGTCGTTCGCCGGCGATGCCCGTTTGATCGTGCGCGAGAGCTGTGGCGCCAAGTTTCAGGGTAGGGGAGGGGCATGAGCAGCGGTTTGCGTTGGGGGGTGATCGGCGCGAGTACCATCGCTTCAGAGCACATGATCGGCGCCATTCGTGCGAACGGCGGCGAAGTTGTCGCGGTGCTCAGTTCAGATGCGTCACGCGGGCAAAGCTACGCCGAAACCCATGGAATTCCTCGCTCGACGACAGATCTCGCCGCGCTGGTGGAAGCGCCTGATATTGATGCCGTTTATATCTCGACCACCAACGAGCTGCATCGCGATCAGGTGTTTGCAGCCGCGGCGGCCGGAAAGCACGTGATGTGCGAAAAGCCGCTCGCGCTGACCTTGGCCGATGCCCGCGCGATGGTCGCAGAATGCAAGCGCCAGGGTGTCGTCATGGGCACGAATCACCATCTGCGCAATGCCGCGACCCACCGGGCAATGCGCGACGCAATAGCCGAAGGACGCATCGGCAAGCCGCTCTTCGCCCGGGTCTTCCATGCGGTCTACCTGCCGCCGCGCCTGCAGGGCTGGCGCATCAAGACGCCTGGAGCAGGCGGCGGCGTCATCCTCGATATCACGGTCCATGACGCCGACACGCTGCGCTTTGTGCTTGGCGATGAGCCTGAAAGCGTCAGCGCGATGGTGTCTCGCGCAGGCATGGGGGAAGCAGGCCTCGAAGATGGCGTGATGGGTGTCGTCCGCTTTGCCGGCGGCCTGCTCGCCCAATTCCATGACGCGTTCACAACGCGCTATGCGACGACCGGCTTCGAAGTTCATGGCGATGAGGGATCGCTTGTCGCGACCGATTGCATGACGCAGCAGCCGAAGGGCACGGTCGTGCTGCGTACCAGCGACGGCACCGTGCCGCTGTCACTGATCCATGAAAATCTTTACGAGCGCTCGATTAGGCTTTTCCAGGACGCCACTGCCGGCGCCGGCGTACCCGCCGCGACGGGCGAGGATGGCTTGCGCTCGTTGGCGCTCGCTCTCGCCACGATCGGGGCCGCAAAAGCGGGCCGGGAAACCTCCATAGCAAGCCAGGGTTGATCCAATGGCCAAGCCGAGAGTACTTGCCGCCAGCGACGCAGCCGAGCTCATCCCAGACGGCGCAATCGTCACGGTCTCGTCCTCGTCTGCTTTGGGTTGCCCCGATGCGGTTCTGGCGGCGATCGGCACGCGCTTCGACACCCACGGCCATCCGCGCAATCTGACAACGTTGCATCCGATTGCCGCCGGCGACATGTGGGGTGTCAAAGGCATCGATCACATCGCAAAGGCCGGCTGCCTCGCGCGCGTTCTTGCCGGCTCCTATCCTTCGGGGCCGTCATCAGCGGAGCCGCCTACGATCTGGAACATGATCAGCGACGACGCGATCCCTTGCTACAACGTACCCTCTGGCATTCTATTCGACCTCCATCGCGAGGCGGCGGCGAAGCGGCCTGGCGTATTGACCAAAGTCGGCATGGATACGTTCGTCGACCCGATCCATGAGGGGTGCGCGATGAACGCAAAGGCGCGTGTCGCCCCGATCGTGAGCCGCGTTAACTTTGCCGGCGAGGACTGGCTGTTCTTTCCGACAATCGTCCCCAACGTCGCCATCATCCGCGCCACCACTGCCGACGAGCGCGGCAACCTCTCCTATGAGCATGAGGGGGGCATTCTCGGCCCGCTCGATCAGGCGCTGAGCGTGCGCAACAACGGCGGCCTGGTGATCGCACAGGTCAAGCGCCTCGCCGCCGCTGGTTCCTTGCGGCCGCATGACGTCGTTGTCCCGGGAGTCCTCGTCGATGTGATCGTCGTCGCACCCGATCAGAAGCAGACCACCAACACGCCCTACGATCCCGCGATTTCAGGCGAAATCTTCCGCCCATTATCGACGTTCGAGACGCCGGCGTTTGGCGTCGGCAAGACGATAGCGCGCCGCGTTGCTCAGGAGCTGCGGGATGGCGATGCCGTCAATATCGGCTTCGGCATCTCCGCCAATGTGCCACGTATCCTGATTGAAGAGGGTCACCACGGTGCCGTGACCTGGATGATCGAACAGGGCGCTGTCGGTGGCATTCCTCTGTTGGATTTCCAGTTCGGCTGCGCCTCCAATGCGGAAGCGATCGTGCCATCACCTGCGCAATTCACTTATTTCCAGGGCGGCGGCTTCGACATGTCGTTGTTGTCCTTCTTGCAGATCGATCGCCACGGCTGCGTAAATGTCTCCAGGCTTGGATTGCGACCTCATGTGACCGCCGGAGCAGGTGGCTTTGTCGACATCACGGCGCGGGCGAAGAAGATCGTCTTTTCGGGCTTCTTCACGGCAGGTGCTGCGCTCGAAATCCGGGACGGCGCACTTCACGTCACGCGTGAAGGCAAGGTCAAGAAACTTGTCGAAGCCGTCGAGCAGATATCGTTCTCGGGCCGCCGTGCTGTTCAGCAGGGGCAGGAGATTGTATATGTCACCGAGCGTTGCGTGATGCGGTTAGAATCAGCGGGGCTGACCGTCCTGGAGATCGCACCAGGCGTCAATCTCGAGCGTGACGTGCTGGCGCAATCGGAATTCCCGCTCCTGGTCGCTCCGCAGCTGAAAACGATGGATGCGAACTTGTTCCATCCCGGGCCCATCAGGCTGCAGCTGCGTCCGGCCATGGAGGCAGTACAATGACTCCGTTCGTCCAACTCGTATTCGATGGCCCGCTGGCGCGATTGACGCTGAAGCGCGGCGACAAGCTCAACGCGCTCGATCAGGCCATGATCCACGCGCTTGCCGATGCGGCTCGTACGATCGACGAGACGACTGAGGCGCGCGTCACGATCTTGAATGGCGAAGGCAAGGCGTTCTGCGCTGGCGGCGACATCGGCGCCTGGGGTGCACTGCCGCCGTTGGACATGTGGCGAAGCTGGACACGTGCCGGTCATCGCGCGTTTGAAGCGCTCGCGCGGCTGCGTACGCCCTTGATCGTTGCGCTGACGGGTCACGCCTTCGGTGGCGGCCTGGAACTGGCGGCTGCCGGCGATTTTCGTATTGCCGAGCGCGGCGTCAAATTGGGTTTGCCCGAGACGGGCCTCGGCATGGCGCCGGGCTGGTCGGGGTCGCAGCGGCTCGTCCGTCGTTTCGGCCCATCGGTCGTTCGCCGCATGGCGCTGGCCGGACAGATGTTCGAGGGCGAGGCCGCGCTTGCGCTCGGCCTCATCGATGAGATCGCAGAAACCGGTCAGGGACTGGCGCGCGCAGAGGCCATGGCTGCCGATATCGCCATGCACGGTCCTATCGCCGTCCAGATCGTCAAGGCGATGATCAACTTTGCCGAAGGCGAGGACCCGGACGCACCGATCGAGGGGCTCGCGGGCGGGCTGACGGCGATGACACAAGACCTGGCCGAAGGCGTCGCGGCGTTTCGTGCCAAGCGCGCGCCGACGTTTCGCAACAGCTGAGAGGAGGTTGAATTGCCGTTCGATGGATACGGTCAATCAGGTCTTGGACTCTGCGCTGTCGCCGACTATACCGAGGATAAAAACGTTCCACGTTCACAAAGGTCCGCGCACGAGCTGGTGGCTCCTGCGGACCTGAGCTGAACCAAAAAGATCGGAAGTCAACAAGGCTTCTGGAAACGGCGCCGGACCGAATCCGGTGGGAGAGAGTATGCCTTGGAAGGTAAAAACAATGAAGCCTCGTAGCTTTTTATCATCTAGCGCGATGGCCGCTGCGGTCCTCGGCTTTGCCGCGACCGCACACGCCGCCGACGTCAAAGAAGTGCAGATGCTGCACTGGTGGACCTCAGGCGGCGAGGCCGCCGCGCTGAACGTCCTGAAGCAAGACCTCGTCAAGGAGGGATATGTTTGGAAGGACGTGCCCGTTGCCGGTGGCGGCGGCGCAGGCGCCATGACGACGCTGAAGGCAATGGTCGCCGCCGGCAATCCGCCGACCGCGTCCCAGATTCTCGGCTATTTCGCGCTCGACTATGCGGAAGCCGGCAAGCTCGGCGATATCACGGCGCTTGCAACCAAGGACGACTGGGCCAAGCTGGTCCCGACGGCGTTGCAGAAGTTCACAACCACCAATGGCAAGTGGGATGCCGTGCCGGTCAATATCCACTCCGTCAACTGGATCTGGCTCAACAAGGCGGTGATGGAGAAGATCGGCGGCACGGAACCCAAGACTTTCGATGATTTCGTTGCCCTGCTCGACAAGGCGAAGGCGGCGGGCGTCATTCCGCTCGCGCTTGGCGGTCAGCCTTGGCAGGAAGCCACCATGTTCGACTCCGTCGTCGCCTCCACCGGCGGTATCGATTTCTACAAGAAGGCGTTCATCGATCTCGACGCGACTGCCCTGAAGTCGGACACCATGAAGAAGGCGTTCGACAACCTCGCCAAGCTTCGCTCCTACACCGACCCGAATTACGCCGGCCGCGACTGGAACCTGGCCACGGCGATGGTGATCAAGGGCGACGCGCTGGTGCAGGTGATGGGCGACTGGGCCAAGGGCGAGTTCAGGGCGGCCAACAAGGAAGCCGGCAAGGACTTCATCTGTTACCGCTTCCCGGGAACCGACGGTGCAGTGATCTACAACTCGGACATGTTCGCCATCTTCAATGTGCCCGCGGATCGCAAGGCCGCACAAATCGCCATGGCCGATGCGACCATGAGCAAGAGCTTCCAATCCGCCTTCAATGTCATCAAGGGCTCGGTGCCGGCTCGCATGGATGTGCCGGATACGGACTTCGACATGTGCGGCAAGAAGGGCATCGCCGACGTCAAATCCGCCAACGCCAGCGGCAAGTTCCTCGGATCGCTGGCGCAGAACTACGCGCAGCCCCCGGCTGTTGCCGCTGCGTATGACGATGTCGTCACCAAGTTCTTCCACGGCGAGATCAAGACTTCTGATGCGGCTGTGACCGAGCTCATCAAAGCGATAAACAACGCCAAATAGGCGTTTTTCTTGCTCACGCCTCTCTCCGTGATCCGAGAGAGGCGTGGGTAACGGTTCGTTGTGTCGTGCGGTCCGGCTAACGGGAGGTGTCCATGTCTGTAACCATCGCTCCAATCGCCTTAGTCGATCGCCGGTCGCGCCCCACGATACGTGAACGTATTCAGCATTTCGTGCCGAAGCTCGTTCTCGCGCCGTCGTTCCTGCTCGTCTTGATTTTCGTCTATGGCTTCAATCTCTGGACCGTATTTCTGTCCTTTACGAATTCAAAGGCGTTCGTGAGCTCCAAGCTGATCGGCCTCGCCAATTACGAAAAGCTTTGGAACTGGACGTTCGAGACCGACCCGCCGTCAAGCTGGTACACCGCCATTGTCAATATCGGCATCTTCGGCGGGCTCTATATCGTCTTTTGTCTCGCGCTGGGCCTGACACTGGCGATCCTGCTCGATCAGAAGATCCGCGGCGAGGGCATTCTGCGCCCGATCTATCTCTATCCGCTGGCGCTGTCGTTCATCGTCACCGGCACGGCGTGGAAGCTCTTTCTCGATCCGGGCATCGGGCTCGAGAAGGCTGTCCACGATTGGGGCTGGACCAGTTTCAAGTTCGATTGGGTCGTCAATCCCCGCATGATGATCTATTGCGTCGCGATTGCGGGCATCTGGCAGACCTCCGGCTTCGTGATGGCGATGTTTCTCGCCGGCCTCCGCGGCGTGGACGGTGAGATCCTGAAGGCCGCGCAAATCGACGGCGCCTCCGCCTATGCGACCTATCGGCGGATCGTGATCCCGATCATGCGGCCGGTGTTTCTCTCCGCCATCATCGTGCTCGCCCACATGGCGATCAAATCCTACGACCTCGTCTTGTCGGTCACCGGCAAGAACCCGGGCGGGGCCGCCGAGCTCCCATCGACCTTCATGTATTCCTACACCTTCACGCGCAATCAAATGGGGGTGGGCTCCACCAGCGCGGTCATCATGCTGATGACGATCGCCGCGATCATGATTCCTTACCTCTATTCGGAATTGCGGGAGAAACGCCAATGAGCGCCGCGGATCTCGTCACCGCTCCGCCGCGTCGTCCCACGTCGGGCCAATCCGTCATCACCCGTGTGGTGATCTATGGGTTGCTGCTGTTTTTCGCGATCATTTATCTGGTGCCGCTTATCGTGATGGTGATGGCGTCGTTGAAGCCGCTCGACGAAGTCACCGGCGGCAATATGTTCGCGCTGCCGAAATCGCCGACCTTTGCCCCCTGGATCAGGGCCTGGGGCGAAGCCAGCATCGGTGTCTCCGATACCGCCGGGATCAGCGGCTATTTCATGAACTCGATCAAGATGGTGGTGCCGGCGGTCGTGATCTCGACGCTGCTCGGCGCACTGAACGGCTATGTCCTCACCAAATGGCGCTTCCCGGGACACAAGCTGGTGTTCGGCATGATGCTGTTCGCCTGCTTCATCCCGTTCCAATCCGTCATCATTCCGATGGCGGTGATCCTGGGACTGTTGGGCCAGATCGGCAATCAGCTCATTGACGCCACCGGCTTTTCGTTCGGTTTCGGCAATCCGACGGTCAACCTGGTGCTTTGCCATGTCGTCTATGGCCTCGGCTTCACGACGTTGTTTTTCCGCAACTACTACGAGGCGTTTCCGACCGAACTGGTGAAGGCGGCCATGATCGACGGCGCCGGATTCTTCCAGATCTTCCGACGCGTCCTGCTGCCGAACTCGACCCCGATCATCATCGTCACGGTGATCTACCAGTTCACCAATATCTGGAACGACTTCCTGTTCGGGTCGACCTTCGCTGCCGGCGACCAGTCTCCGATGACGGTCGCACTGAACAACCTCGTCAATACCTCGACCGGGGTCGTCGAATACAACGTCAACATGGCTGCGGCCATCATCGCCGCCGCGCCCACTCTGTTCGTCTATGTCGTGGCAGGCCGCTACTTCGTGCGCGGGCTGATGGCTGGCGCGGTGAAAGGATAGAACATGGCTTTCCTCGAGATAAGCGGGCTTCGCAAGCGATTTGGCACGCTGGAGGTCCTGAAGGGCATCGATCTCAGCCTGGAGAAGGGCGGCTTTCTGGTGCTCATCGGCCCCTCGGGGTGTGGCAAGTCGACCCTGCTTGGCACGATCGCGGGCCTGGAATCGATCAGTGCCGGCGAAATTTGCATCGAAGGTCAGCAGATCAATGATCTGCACCCGTCGAAGCGCGACATCGCGATGGTGTTTCAGTCCTACGCGCTTTATCCCAACATGACGGTCGCCGAGAACATGGCGTTCGGCATGGAAATGCGCGGCGTGCCGAAACTTGAGCGCGAAAAGGCCGTCGCCGAGGTCGCCAAGACCCTCCAATTGGAGCATCTTCTCAAGCGCCGTCCGAGCCAGCTTTCAGGCGGCCAGCGCCAGCGCGTCGCCATGGGGCGCGCATTGGTTCGCCAGCCGCGTGTCTTCCTGTTCGACGAGCCGCTGTCCAATCTCGACGCCAAGCTGCGCGTCGACATGCGTGTTGAGATCAAGCGCCTGCACCAGCGAACTGGCGCGACCATCGTCTATGTCACGCACGATCAGATCGAGGCCATGACGCTTGCGACGCGCATCGCCGTCCTGAAGGACGGCGAGCTTCAGCAGGTCGGCACGCCGCACGAAGTCTACAACAGGCCCGCAAATCTGTTCGTCGCCGATTTCATGGGCTCGCCGTCCATGAACCTGCTGGAAGGCAAAGTCTTGCGATCGAACGGCGCTGCCTCGGTCGTGATCGAGCACGCCGGAGCGGACCCGATCGCGTTTCCTGCTCCCACGAGCGCGGACGTGGCAACGCTCACGGAGGGTGCAAGGGTCATCTTCGGCATTCGTCCTGAAGCTGTCAGCGACCTAGAAGGCGCGGACGGCAACTCCAAGAGCATCGCGACCTTCACAGGCCAGGTCGAAATCGTCGAGCCCGCCGGATCGGACACATTCGTCGTCACCTCGATCGCCGGCAAGGAGGTCACGGCGCGGATGCGGGCGGATTCCGACATTCGCGTCGGGCAGAGCCATGTGTTTGCCCTGAACCTAGACAAGGCCATCTTGTTCGACCCGGCTACGACGCATCGAATTTAAACCATCTGCCGCCACCGGTCCGTGTTGCCGACCGGGCAATGGGGACAGTTGGCCACTGCCGCGAGCGTGTTGTCGCGAGGTTCGATGTCTGAGCCAGCCGCCTTGAGCCGTACCGGAAGCCCCGACGTGATCATCGTCGGATCAGGCATGGGTGGCGCGACGCTCGCCGCCGGGCTCGCGCCGACGGGGGCTCGCATCGTTATTCTCGAACGCGGCGAACAGCTCAAAGATACGCCCGAAACGCGCGACGCGCGGGCCATCTTCCAACGCGGTTTTTATCGCCCAACCGAGACCTGGACAGACGGAGCGGGTCAACACTTCAACCCCGGCAACTATTATTATTTGGGTGGAAACAGCAAGTTTTACGGCGCGGTCCTGATCCGATACCGCGCGTGCGACTTCCGGCCGATCGCGCATGCGGAAGGGACTACCCCAGGCTGGCCCTTCGACTACGACGAATTGGAGCCTTGGTATACAAAGGCCGAGAGCTTGTATCGCGTCTGCGGCGCGCTCGGTGACGACCCCACGGAGCCACGGCATTCCGCGCCCTATCCTCTGCCGGCCATCCCTGACGAACCGGCCATTGCGGCAACCCGCGAACGGCTGCACAGAACAGGACTGCACCCGGCGTCGCTCCCGCTCGGTGTCGACGTCGAAGCCTGGATGAAACGCGGGGCCACGCCCTGGGACGCGTTTCCTGATACGCGGACCGGGAAAATGGACGCCGAGACCTGCGGCCTTGCTGCCGCGCTGGCTCACCCCAACGTCACGCTGCAAACAGGGGCGAAAGTCCAGCGCCTGATGATGGCGCCCGACGGCAAACATGTTGAAGGCGTCGAATGCGACATTGGCGGCGAGCGGCGCACGTTCAACGCCAGGCTGATCGTGCTGTCCGCCGGCGCGGTCAATTCGGCTGCGCTGTTGCTGCGCTCCTCCGAGCGCGGCGTTGCCAACCGAAACGACATGGTCGGCCGGCATTTCATGAATCACAATGCATCGGCCGTATTGGCGATCGATCCGCGAACGGTCAATGATTCCATCTATCAGAAGACATTCGGTATCAATGACTTCTATCTCGACGACGGCGCAGGCGGTCCGCCGCTCGGCAACATCCAGCTGCTCGGTCGGGTAACTGGTCAGATCCTCAAAGCCAACCTGCGTCAGGTCCCCGAATTCGCATTGAACTGGCTCAGTCGACACGCCGTGGACTTCTACGCCATGAGCGAGGATCTGCCCAATCCCGATAGCCGCGTGACGCTGGACGGAGCGGGGATCCGACTGGATTGGAAGCGCAGCAACTGGGCCTCGCACCTTGCCTTGGTCGCGAAATTGCGCGCGCGGCTCCATGCTGCGGGTTACCCGATCGTGCTCGCGCGCGCGTTCGATCGCCGCACGCCTTCGCATCAGTGCGGCACCGTGCGCATCGGCCTGGATCCGGCGGAGGCGCCGCTCGATCCCTATTGCCGTGCTCACGACCATCCAAACCTTTTCGTGGTCGACGCCTCGTTCCTGCCGACGTCCGCGGCGGTCAACCCGGCGTTGTCCATCGCGGCGCAGGCGCTTCGCGTCGCGAACCACATTGCCAGCAACGATCTTTGACCGGAGGACCCAATGGCCCACGACTACATCATCATCGGCGGCGGCTCCGCCGGTTGCGTGCTCGCCAATCGGCTGAGTGAAGACCCGTCGATCAGTGTCCTGCTCATCGAGGCAGGTGGTCCCGACACCAACATGCTGTTTCGCATGCCGGCTGGTTTTGCCAAGATGACGAAGGGCATCGCCAGCTGGGGTTGGAGCACCGTGCCCCAGAAGCATCTGAATGGGCGCGTCATCTGGTATACGCAGGCCAAGGTCGTCGGCGGCGGTTCGTCCATCAACGCCCAGCTCTATACGCGTGGCAATGCGAAGGACTATGACGCCTGGGTGACGGAAGCGGGCTGCGAAGGCTGGTCCTATCGCGATGTCTTGCCCTATTTCAAGCGCTCCGAGGATAACCAGCGGCTCGTCAATGCTTACCACGGTTATGGCGGACCGTTGGGCGTTTCCTACCCGGTCAATCCCCTGCCGATCAGCTTCGCATTCCTGCGCGCCGCGCAGGAAGCCGGCATTCCGTTCAATGATGACTTCAACGGCGCGGTGCAGGACGGCATCGGTCATTATCAATTGACGACGCGCAATGCCGAGCGGTCTTCGACGGCGAGCGCCTATCTCGGACCGGCACGCTCGCGACAGAACCTCACGGTAAGACTGAACACGCCCACACTGAAAATACGCGTTGAAAACCGGCGCGCAGTCGGCGTGGAGGTCGGCATCTCCGGCGGTATCGAGACTCTTCGAGCAGAACGCGAGGTTATTCTCTCCAGCGGCGCCATCGGCTCACCAAGGCTATTGCAGCTCTCCGGCATCGGTCCCGCCGACGCCCTGGCGGCAGCCGGGGTTCGGGTCGTTCATGATCTGCCAGGTGTTGGTGCCAATATGCAGGATCATCTCAATCTCTACGCGATTTGCGAATGCACCGGCGATCACACTTACGATCGCGTGGCGCAGCCGCATCGCACGCTCTGGGCGGGGCTGCAATATCTACTGTTCAAGACCGGCCCCGTCACGTCGACATTGTTCGAGACGGGGGGGTTCTGGTACGCGGACAGGGAGGCGCGTTCGCCGGATATTCAATTCCATCTCGGACTCGGATCCGGTATCGAGGCAGGCGTTGCGGCGATGCGCAATCCCGGCGTTACACTGAACTCGGCGTTCCTGCGCCCACGCTCTCGCGGCACCGTGCGGCTGGCAAACGCGGATCCCGCGGCGGCACCTCTCATCGATCCCAACTACTGGTCAGATACGTACGACCGGGAGTGCTCGCTGAAGGGCCTGCAGCTTGCCCGCGACATCCTCAGCCAGCCAGCGCTGAGACCATTCGTGCTCGCCGAACGGCTGCCAAGCGACGGCATCAGGAGTGAGGAAGACCTGATGGAATATGCCTACCGGTCCTGCAAGACGGATCACCATCCTGTCGGCACTTGCGCGATGGGCTCGGGCGAGAATGCCGTCACGACGCTCGATCTAAAGGTCCGCGGCATGGACGGCCTGCGTGTCGTCGACGCTTCGGTAATGCCGTTCGTCCCTTCGTGCAATACGAACGCACCGACTATCATGGTCGCGGAGAAGGCGTCCGATGTCATCCTCGGTCGCAAACCGCTGCCGGCGGCTTTTTTTGACGGCTAAAGAGCTGCTTGCGAGCCGGCCGACGAAAGAGGAGGAATGGATGAGGTTGTCGAGCCGCTCGCCTGCCAGATCAGGTGCGTCGCATGAGTTATGAGAAACAAACCGAGCTGCCAGGCCTTCGTCGGCCAGAATTACGTGGCGGAAACACCCGCCGTTGCAATAACAATCAACAACTTAGAAGATATTCGCTGCGTTCGGGAGGCAATCATCTGACCCAAATCTTCTTGGCAATCGAGGCGCGGGGGGGGCCGCCAGGCTTCCCCTGGCGGCCCGATTGCCTAAGCACAAGCGTGCCAAAACTTGCTCCCGCTCTCATCGAGGCTCGCGGATTGGGAACGCCCAACAGCTTTCAGGAGAAAAGCCAGCGGACGGACGGTCTCACCGTCCGAGCCTTCCATGGTGGCGAGCAGGATGACTGACACCGTCGTCAGGATCACCGCTGCCGCCGTGATAGTCGGGCTGATGTTCTCGCGGATGCCGCTGAACATCTCGCGGGGCAGGGTGCGCTGCTCTGGCCCGGCCATGAACAGCACGACCACCACCTCATCGAAACTGGTCGCAAAGGCGAACAGCGCGCCCGACGCCAAGCCGGGCAGGATCAGCGGCAGGATCACCCGGCGGAAGGCGTAGAGCGGCGAGGCGCCGAGCGAGGCTGCGGCGCGCGCCAGGTTCATGTCGAAGCTTTGCAGCGTCGCGCTGACCGGGATCACCACAAAGGGCGTCGCCAGCGCGGTGTGCGCTAGGATCAAACCCAGGTAACTGCCGGTAAGCCCGATCGGGGCGAAGAAGAAGTACAGGCCGACCGCGGTGATGACGCCCGGCACGACGACCGGCGACAGCACGACCGCCAGCACTAACGGCTTGAACTTGCTCTTCCACTGCGCCAGACCCAGCGTGGCCAGCGTGCCGAGCACCATGGACAGCACGGTCGAGGCGACGCCGATGATCATGCTGTTCCTCAGCGACATCATCCAGCGCGGGGAGCTGATGAAGTCCTCGTACCAGCGCAGGGAGAGGCCCGGCAGCGGATAGGTCAGGTAGGAGCCGGAGCTGAAGGACAGCGGCATGATCGCCAGGATTGGCGCCATCAGGAAGATAAACACCAGCGTGGAGGCAACAATGGTCGTGGTCCACGCGATGCGCTGGCTGGGAGTGCGGGGAGAAGGGTTGCCGCTCAATGCTTCATTCCTCCTGTGACTTGTTGCCCATGGACCAGCTTTCCGTAGACGGCGGCCAGCAGCAGGGTGGCGAGCAGCAGCACCGCGCCCAGCGCCGAGGCCAGGCCCCAGTTGACCGTTTCGGTTGTGTAGAGGGCGATGAAGTAGCTGATCATTTGATCGGCGGCGCCGCCGACGAGTGCTGGCGTGATGTAGTAGCCGAGCGCCAGGATGAAGACGAGCAGGCATCCCGCCCCGATACCCGGCAGCGTCTGCGGCAGGTAGACCCGCAGGAAGGCGGTGACGGGCGACGCGCCGAGCGACGCGGCGGCACGCATGTAAGCCGGCGAGATCGCCTTCATGCTGCTGTACAGCGGCAGGATCATAAAGGGCAGCAGAACGTGGGTCATCGCCACATACACGCCGAAGCGGTTGTAGATCAGGCGCAGCGGCTCGTCGACGATGCCCAGCCAGCGCAAGCTGTTGTTCACCACGCCCTCGCGCTGCAATAGCACGATCCAGGCGCAGGTCCGGACCAAAAGCGAAGTCCAGAAAGGCAGCAAGACGAAGATCATCAGCAGGTTCGACCGGCCGGCCGGCAGCGTCGCCAGCAGGTAGGCGACCGGGAAGCCCAGGATCAGGCAAAGCGCCGTGACGCCGAAGCTGATGGTGAAGGTGCGGGCGAACACGTCGCGGTAGATCGCCTGATCCGGCGGGGCCGCGACGATCGCGCCGTCCACGTTCCGGGTCAGGTCGAGCGCCGCCAGCAGGTAGAAGCTGGTCATTGGGCCGCTGGCGCCCTTGATCGCCGCCCAGGTGGCGCGTTCGCCCCAGGCCGGATTGATCCTGCCCAGCGTCTCCTTGGCCGTGCCGGGCTCCGGCGCGGCTTTCAGGTTGCGCGCGGTGCTGGCCAGGATGGTGCGGAAGCCGTTCAGTGCGTAGTTCAGCCGCTTGGATGCGATGGCGACGGTGCCGGAGGCGCGCGCCGCCTGTATGTCGCCCGCCAGCGCCGCGTAGGCCTTTTCGTCTGGTACGTCCTTGCCGTCCCAGTCGGCCAGCGCCGCCACCGTATGGGGCAGGACCCGACGCACCTCCCAGTCGTCGACCGAGCGCCAGAGCATACCGGCGAGGGGACCCAGGAAGGTGAAGAGCAGGAACAGGAGAAGCGGCAGGACCAGCGCCAATGCCTTGAACTGGCGCCCCCGCTCCGCCCGCTTCAGGCGGCGCTTGAGCGGCACCTCGGTCGGCGTATCGGCGCCGGTAAAGAACGCAGCCGTCATAGGTTGAGCCTTTTTCATCAAGATATCTCACCCGGTCCAAGGAACGCCGCGAGGAGGAGCACAGGCGATCAAAGTGTCAGTCCTTTGCCTGTACCCCTTCGCCGACCGCCCTCAGGTCACGCGGCCGGTCGGCCGCGTCCGTTGCAGAAGCATTTGCGCGAGGGTTTCTTCAGCACCGTCTTGCCGGAGTCGAGCGGACTTGGGAACATTATTTCGTTGCCCACTTGTTGAAGCGCTCGGTCAGACGGTCGATGTTTTCAAGCCAGAAGGTAACGTTGATCTCCACGGCGTTCTTCATGTTGTCCGGCGTGGTCGGCAGATCCTTCAGCACGGTCGGCTGCAGGTGGGCCGTAGCGTCCTTGTTCGAGGTACCGTAGGCAATGTTCTCCGACAGCTTGGCCTGGTTCTCCGCCTTGCCGACGAAGTCCAAGAACTTGTAGGCGGCGTCCTTGTTCGGGCTGCCCTTCAGGATGACCCAGCTGTCGAGGGTGTAGAGCGCCCCGTCCCATACCATGCCGAAGTTCTTCTTCTCGTTCTTGTTCGCGGTGTCGATGCGGCCGTTGTAGACCGAAGTCATCGTCACTTCGCCGGACGCGAGCAGCTGCGGCGGCTGGGCGCCGGCCTTCCACCAGACAATGTCGTTCTTGATGGTGTCCAGCTTCTTGAAGGCGCGCTCGATGCCCTCGTCGGTGGCCAGCACCTTGTAGACGTCCTTCGGCGCGACACCGTCGGCGATGAGGGCAATCTCCAGCGTGGTCTTCGGACCCTGACGCAGGCTGCGCTTGCCCGGATACTTCTTGGTGTCGAAGAAGTCGGCCCAGCTCTTCGGCCCGTCCTTCAGCTTGTCCTTGTCGTAGCCGAGAACGAAATCGTACACGATGGCGCCGACGCCGCAGGAATTGACGGTCGGCGGCAGATAGGCGGCCTCGCCACCGATCTTCGAGTACTCGATCTTCTCGAACAGGCCTTCCTCGCAGCCAACCGCCAGTTCCTCGCTCTCGACCTGGACGACATCCCAGGTGGCAGCACCACCCTGCACCTTGGCGCGCAGCACACCGATGCCGCCGTCCCAGGACTCGTCGTTCATCGGAACACCGGTCGCCTTCTTGAACGGCTCGAAATAAACCTTCTTCTGGGCATCCTGATACGCACCGCCCCACGACACTACGGCCAGGTCACGCGCCTGCGCCGTTGTGGCCAGCACAACGCCAGCGGTGAACGTCGCGGCGAATCCCAGCGCTATCTTAAGCTTCGGCATCGTCTTCGTTCCTTCTTTATGTGAGGTTGCGTCTTGGAGCTGGATGCGTCCCGGCCCGATCGCTCGGGGGCCGACCGCAGGGTTCGATCACACGGGATCAAGGGCCAGGCAGTCTTCGGGGCGGAAGGTGATGGACACGCTTTGGCCATGGCTCAGGCCTCCATGCGCGCCCGGCTGAAGCTTGACCATGAACTCCTCGTTGCCGGCGACCTGGAGCACGGCCAGCGCGTGGTCGCCGAGGTAGATGGTGTTCTGCACCGTGGCCGGCAGGCGGTTCGGCCCCTCGCTGGCCGCCCCGTCCGTTAGGATGAAGATCCGCTCCGGCCGCACCGACAGGGACGTGGCGGCGCCTGCGCCGGCCACGTTGACCGCCTGGGCCACGACCGAGCCGCCGGAGGCCAGGGCGACGCTGCAATATCCCTGTTCGATATTTTCGACGGTGCCGGCCAGCACGTTGTTCTCGCCGATGAAGTTGGCGACGAAGCTGTTCACGGGGTGCTCGTACAGTGCGTTCGGCTTGTCGATCTGCTGCACGATGCCGTCGTTGAAAACGGCGATGCGGTCCGACATGGTGAGCGCCTCGCTCTGGTCGTGGGTGACGTAGACGACGGTGATGCCCATTGTATCGTGCAGTTGCTTGATCTCTAGTTGCATTTGCTCCCGCAGGCGCTTGTCCAAGGCGCCCAGGGGCTCGTCCATCAGCACGAGCTGCGGGTTGAAAACCAGTGCGCGGGCCAGCGCCACGCGCTGCTGCTGGCCGCCGGACAGCTGCCCCGGCCGCCGGTGCGCCAAGTTTTCCAGCTTGATCATGCGTAGCGCCGTCCGCACGCGCTCCTGCGCCTCCGCCTTGTTGATCTTGCGAACGGACAGCGGGAAGGCGACGTTCTCCTCGATCGTCAGGTGCGGAAACAGGGCGTAGTTCTGGAAGACCATGCCGATGTCGCGCTTGTGCGGCGGCATGTTCTTGATGGGCCGGTCAGCGAGGTAGATCTCGCCGTGGGTCGGAACCTCGAAGCCCGCCAGCATCATCAGCGTGGTCGTCTTGCCCGAGCCCGAAGGGCCAAGCAGGGTGACGAACTCGCCCTTCCTGATGTCGAGGTCGAGGTTCTTCACCACGAGGTGTTCGCCGTCGTAGGTCTTCTGAATACCGGTAAAACGCACCAAAGCTGGCGCGGGCGTGACCATGCCGCCTTCCATGCCTTCCTCCTGTCCCGTTGATGAGCACCAGGTCGGAATTAGCATCAGCGAGGATTTCCAGAAGATGCGGTGTCGACTCTACGACGGTTCACGAGCGCTACGTCCAGTACGTGACCAATCCGCAAAGACCATCGGCAACAGTCAACATCGGACTCGGCAATCAAAACTTCTTTGCCACTGGCCATGTGCAGTGTTTTCTCCGGAAAGCGTGGTCGACAATGCAGCGAACGGCGCGCTGACGCTGCGGGTCGGCTCGATCAGGCGCCCCTGATCCCACCGCCCGCGCGCTTACACTGGCAGACCTGCAGGTGGAGTCCGCCACAGCGCCGTCAGCACCTCATCCAAGGTGGCGAGGAACAGCTTAGCATCGTCCGACGAGAATACCAGCGGCGGGCGGATCTTCAGGATGTGCCCTTCATGCCCCGTCGCGCTGATTAGCACCCGGTGCTAGCGCATGCCGTTGACCACGCGAGCGGTTTCCTCCGAGGCCGGCGTCTTGCAGGCGCGGTCGCGCACCATCTCGACGCCTATCAACAGGCCGCTGCCCCGCACGTCGCCGATCAGCTCATGCTTGGCGGCCAGAGCGCGCAGGCCGTCAATCATCTCCGTGCCCACGTTCAGCGCAGCGAACGTGCTCTCCAGGTAAGATTCCGGGTCGAAACTCCATAAGAAATCATCGAGCGGCTCATACGAGAAACTGCCGCGATCCCCGCAGATTCTGCGCCAGCGCTGGATTATTTTTGGTGAGTTTGTGGTGAGTTTTACTTCCACTCACTTCAGGACACTTACGCTAAGTAATTTGTTTTTGTGGCGCACCCGACACGATTCGAACGTGTGACCTTTGCCTTCGGAGGACAGTGAATCATAAGCGTGATTTTTGACAGTCTGGCTGTCGGTAATTAACTGCAGAAAAGAAATTACTCTGTAAAGTCAATCCATTAGGACGGACCGAAATAGTTCAAATAGCCGCGATCAGCGAATGTCGGTATCGGTGGTTGCGTGCGCCGTGCAAGGCGGCGCTTTCCAGTGGGTGCAAGTCCCACCCGGCATCCGCTCCAGCCGGAAGCAACCGGAGCAGGCATGGAGGTGACGAAATGTCTGAAGCCTCTGGATAGCGGTCGCGACTTGGTGACCGTG
>WNEZ01000322.1_pt1 | contig 40655 bp, 42 predicted proteins | sample 5400521 | NCBI WGS metagenome assembly WNEZ01 (sample SAMN13153339, study PRJNA577476) | soil metagenome | isolation source: 120 cm saprolite under Douglas fir tree site 2 hole 1 replicate 1 | place: USA:California | collected 2015-04-18
GGGGACCGACGGGATCGCTTGGCTCGTGTTGGGAGGTGTTGGCCTCGCCCTCCGCGGGCGCGATAAATCGGGCCCCTACGACATCGCTTGGCTCGTGTTGGGAGGTGTTGGCCTCGCCCGACCCCACGGGCGCGATAAATTGGGGACCGACGGGATCGCTTGGCTCGTGTTGGGAGGTGTTGGCCTCGCCCGACCCCGCGGGCGCGATAAATTGGGGACCGACGAGGTCATCATGTTCGGTGGGCCGATAAATCGGCGGTGGGCGCGATAAATCGGCCCCTACGGCATCGCTTGGCTCGTGTTGGGTGGTGTTGGCTTCGCCCTGCCCCACGGGCGCGATAAATCGGGGACCGACGGGATCATCATGTTCGGTGGGCCGATAAATCGGCGGTGGGCACGATAAATCGGCCCCTACGGCATCGCTGCGTTCTTCTGCTGTTGGCTCGAAACGCATGTGGGGGTGGTTGATGGGTAGGCCGATGGCGCGAGCCAGGTCGAGGTAGATTGTGGCCTGGTGTTGCAGTTGGGTGGGTGAAGTGGAGACGGGTACCCGGTCGGTGAGCGAGAAGCCACGGCCTAGACTGTCGGGGCCAATGCGGCGTGGTATGCCTGCCAGCCAGGGTAGGAGTGTGAGCATGGGTGAACGGTCGAGGACGAAGGCCAGGTCAAAGTGGTGTTTGCGTAATACGTTCGCGATCTTCATATAGTCATAAAAGCTATAGCGACCGGGGATGCCGACGGTGCCGCTATCAATGACGGTGTTGATGGCTGGATGGTGCTCTGGCACGACTTTTGAATACGTCCCTGCTACGTAGGTGATGCTTGCCTGGGGATAGGCTTGACGGATGACCTCCAGTAGTGGGGTTGTCATGAGCAGGTCGCCCAGGCAACAGGGCTTGATGACTACGATGGATTGTGGGTGCTGCCTGGCTCGCTGTGTGAAGAGGCGTCGTATTGTATCGAGTAGTGCAAAAGGGATGCGCAGGGTGTAGCAGAGTAAAGTGATGATGTGCTGGCGCAGTTTTACACTCCTTTATCTTTTGTTTTTAGGATGATGAGTCGGTGATGGGCGGAGGTGCAATGTTCCCTGGAGTTGGGGACGTTTCATCTGCCCGCACGGTCGCCTCTCCGCCGAGGTAAGCTGATTCGGGTGTACCTGCCCGTGCGGTGGGCAGATGGTGCGAGTCGCTGTACTGTACGAGTGTTCCGCAGTTGTGACAGAAGGCGTGGTCGGGCTGAACTTCAGCCTGGCAAGCTGGACACAGGCGTTTTTCTGACTGTGGCGCAGACGGTGCGTGAGGTGAAGATGGTGCGTCCATCAAGACTGTGTCTATTGCGCTGATGGTAAGAGGTTCTACTCCGGGAGGTGGCGGTGGTGTGACATCGCTGCTGCTATCAAGGTATGTTTCATACCCTGGTGGAGGTGGTGCATATACGGTGGGCGGCAGTTCGTAGTTGCCTTTCATTGGTGAGGGCGCGTAGGGCATTGGACCGGCGGGCATGGTTGGTGGGTATGTGCCGGGTCCTTCAGGTTGAGCTGCTGGAGTGGCGGGCAGGCTAGTTTGAACTTGCCTCAGTTCATTTTGTGCATCGTCGATTTGCTGCTTGAGGTAAGCCAGTTCCTGACAGATGGAGAGGAGTTCACTTTGTGTGAGCTGTCCGTTATGGAAGAGTTCCATGGTCTTGTTTACCAGGTTGCTGCTCTGTATGTTCATCTGGCGAGACAAGTTGTCGATAGTTGAGCGCAAGCGTTGTGTTTTGGCGATGCGCATTGCCTCATGTGAGGCTTTCTCCAGGCCGCGTTGAACTGAATCCCAGATTGGCATAACCCCTCCTAAAAAAGATCTCTGTTCGTTGTTGCTTTTTTGAGTAGTACTCTCGGCGATTCCATTATAGCAAAGTCGAGTGGTTGATGCTAGCCTGGTCCCACTTTCTGATGCCCAGCTGCCCTCTAGTTACACGTCCCCAAGACAGGGGTCCCACTTTGAGGTACTTTATGAAACCATCCAGTCCCCTGTACCAAAAAAAGTGTTCGTCTCATCGTTTATCTGTTGAGCATAAGATCTGGTAGCAAGGTCCCGGCCGTTTGCGGTTCGCCAGGCGTTTGGGAACGATTGCGAGACGAGCACAAGAGGGCGGGAGAAAACATATCTAGCTCTATGCTCATGTGGAGGTTAATGAACCTATCAGGAGGGAACGACGAAGGGTGAGGCGTCACATGATCTATTATCGAGTTGCCTTACGTGAGGACCAAACAGCCAGGTGGCGATGGAAGTCAACGGTACTCACCTCACTTCATATTGTGCTGGGTTTGCTGAAAATGTATGGTTGTATGCCAAAGGAGTGCCTGCGGGTGTTTGTGTCTTCCTCGCCTGAGCATATGGATGAAATGCTCAGCCGAGCAAATCAGGGCCTGCTCTCAACCGCTTTCACCGTGGATCAACTCTGGGATAGGCAATGTATGAGTTGGTTTGAGATAAGGCGTTTGGAGGTAGAACTCGGTTCAGGTGGCGATCATGATAGTCCTTACATCTTCAGCATGCCTACCTCTACACCACAAGTCCTCTCCTTGGCGAAGCTACGTACGCAGGTCGAGCGTGGTGAGCTAGATCCGTAGATGATCTCTCAACTCCCGCTTAGGGAATGCGAACGTGGGCTTGGGTTAAGCTACCTCTATCTTCCCTTCCACCACAGCATCATCATCATGAATCAAAAATACCCTGGCATAGGGAGGCTCAGGGTAATACTGGTGCGAGAAAATAATGTAGTAGAGTTTGTTGTACCTGGCAAACTCGATATCGCGACGTGAGGGGTAAGCTTCAGATTTGGGGTGTCTGGATCAATGATGGAGAAATCGTCGGGGTGCTCGGCAGCGTTGGCGGTCGGGTAGTTCTTGACTACCTGACCGTCCTTGCTGGCCAGTAGGCCGCAGGTTTCGTTGGGGTAGCCGGCTACCACGTGTGCGACCATCTCCGCGTACATAGCCGCGGGAATACGAATGACAAAAGTCGCATCGGCTACCATAACAATTTCGCCTCTAAATCGTCTTCGAGTCGATCCAAATCGCGTGTCCACAGGTCTTCGCTCAGGTATTTCCAACCACCATCGGCGAGGATCACGACGATCTTGCCGTGCTCCATACTCGCTGCAACACGTAATGCCGCGTGTAATGCTGCACCGCAGGATGGTCCGGCAAAGATGCCCTCTTGATCCTTGAGTTGGCGCGTGCGGCGTATGGCGTCTCGGCCTGCAACCAGTATCTTCGCGTCCAGTAGCGATTGATCCAGTACTGGCGGTACAAAGCCATCTTCGAGGCTACGCAGACCCTGTACACCTTCACCCTGGAGGGGCTCGGCGGCGACGATTTTGATGGCAGGATTATATTCTTTCAAACGGCGAGCGTTGCCTGTCAGTGTGCCACCGGTGCCAAGACCTGCGACAAAGACGTCCAGGTCAGGCAGATCCTGGATGATCTCTGCTGCCGTACCCTCGTAGTGCGCGCGGGGATTCGCGTCATTGCCATACTGGTAGAGCATCACGTAGCGTTCGTCGCTGCTGGCCAGTTCTTGTGCTAATTTGACTGCCCCATTGCTACCGAGCTTGCCATCGGAGAGGATGATGTTCGCACCGTAGAGTTCGAGCATCTGGCGGCGCTCTCGCGTCACGTTGTCGGGCATCACCGCCGTGAACTGATAGCCTTTCACACGGGCAATCATGGCCAGGGCGATGCCCGTATTGCCGCTGGTTGGTTCCAGGAGGACAGAGTCGTGGGTGAGCTTGCCACTCGCCTCAGCCTCCTCGATCATCTTCTTGGCGATGCGGTCTTTGACGCTGCCAGAAGGGTTTGCACCCTCGAGCTTGGCGAAAATCTGCACACCAGCGCGCGGGCTGAAGCTCTTCAACTCTACCAGGGGTGTATTGCCGATGGTGTCCAGTATGCTGCTGTAGAGCATAGATCTACCTTAATCCCTCTTTTGTCCGCCTGCCATTGCAGGCAATAGCTGAATGGTATCTGCAGGGCCAACATGTGTTTCCAGGCCCTGCAAGTAGCGCACATCCTGGTCGTTGATGTAGACATTGACGAAGCGACTCAGGCCACCTTCTGGCTGAATCTGCTCTTTCAGGGCCGGATAGCGCTTATAGAGATCGGCCAACACCTCGCCAAGATTACTCCCTTCGGCATTGACTTGTTTCGATCCTCCTATCGAAGAGCGTAAGACGGGTGCAAGACGAACGATTGCCATTGATATACTCCTTTTTCTTTCCCTCATCAGATATCCGTATAATGCCCGGGCGGAGGCGAGTTCCCCCACCCTTCCCCGCACCACCCCCGCCCCTACGAGAATTAAATGGCGCAGACATCGGCGTAGGTCGGTAGGTTTTCTGGATGGGCGTGCTCGCCGCAAGCAGGACATTCGGGGTCGCGGAAGAGACGCAGTTCATTGAACTCACCGGCCAAAGCATCATAGGTCATCATACGGCCTACTAATGGATCGCCAATGCCGAGTAGCAGTTTGATTGTTTCGGTTGCTTGCAACAAGCCGATAATGCCGGGCAAGACACCCAGCACGCCTGCTTCGGCGCAGCTTGGTGCCAGCGCGATCGGTGGTGGCTCCGGGTAGAGGCAGCGATAGCATGGCCCTTCGTATGGCTTGAAAACAGTCAGTTGCCCTTCAAAACGGAAGACGCTGCCATGCACGACGGGTTTGTTAGCGATGATCGCGGCATCGTTGAGCAGGTAGCGCGTTGGGAAGTTGTCGGTTCCGTCGAGGATGACATCGTAGTCAGCGATGATACGCGCGACATTGCTCTCATCCAGGCGCTCGATGTAGGTGACGACCTTCACATCGGGGTTCAGGGCCTCAATCGTTTCGCGCGCTGACTCGGCCTTGTACTGACCTATGCGCTGTGTGTTATGTAAGATCTGACGCTGCAGGTTGCTTTCATCCACCACATCAGCGTCGATGATGCCAATGGTTCCTACACCGGCAGCGGCGAGATAATAGGCAGCAGGTGAACCCAGGCCACCGGCGCCAATGAGCAGTACACGCGAGTCGAGGAGTTTGAACTGGCCCGCTTCACCTACCTCGGGTACCAGCAGATGACGGCTGTAGCGTTTGGCCTGTGCCTCGCTCATCAGGCGCGGCTGCACAAATGAATAGCCATTGGTCTTCCACTGACCGAAACCGCCTGACATGGAAATGGCATTCTGGTAGCCCATCTGCTTGAGCGTACTCCCGGCAATGAGGGAGCGCACGCCACCGGCGCAATACAACACCACCGTCTTTGATTTATCGGGAACAGCCTCTTCTATCTGCAATTCGAGGAAGCCACGGGGCACATGGAGAGCACCGGGGATATATCCCTCGTTCCATTCGTGCTTCTCACGCACATCTACCACGACGACTTCTTGATTATCGGGATTAGTCTCATGCTGTTGAGCTAACGCGTCATGCACCTGTGCTGGCGTCCACTCCGGCACTTGCTGTCGCGCCCGCCGCATGATTTCGCGGGATGCATCACCCATGATTCATTGCCTTTCGCAATTGTTGACTAAGTGAATTAACTTACTATCTATAGTTGCTAACAAAAGATTACCATGCAAAATTTCTATATGTCAAGGAATGTTGAGCTGGCGGAGCTATCATTTTGTTAGGACGTTCATTATAGATAACGTCCGTATGTGCAAGATTATTCCAGTTCCACTCTATCTTGCAATTTGTATTGCGGGCTGTTAAGCTGAAGGAAGAAGGAGGAGTAATCATGACCGAGACGGCCGATGTGCTTATCATTGGGGGAGGGGTGATGGGTGCCAGCATCGCCTATCAGCTAGCTATGCAGCACGCTGGGCGTATTGTGTTGCTGGAGCGGCAGGCGCTGGGTAATGGGACTACGGGACGCTCCGGGGCTATTGTGCGGCAGCACTACTCCAACGAGTTTACCGTCCGCATGGCGAAAGCAAGCCTTGCGGTTTTCCAGCATTTTGACGATCTCGTCGGCGGAGATTGCGGCTTCATTACTACAGGGATGCTGGTTATGGTAGATGAGCAGGGAGCAGAGGCGTTGCGAGCTAACGTAGCGATGCAGCAAGATCAAGGCGTTAACACAAAGCTGATCAACGCAGAGGAGATCAGCCAGGTCGCAGCAGAGTACAATGGTGAAGGTGTCGCGTTGGCTTGCTATGAGCCTGATACGGGCGTTGCAGACCCGATGGCTACGACCCATTGCTTCGCTAAACGGGCTCGCGACTACGGGGCAACTATACGTGAGGGAGTGGCCGTGACGCGAATTTTGACGCAGAATGGGCGTGTTACGGGTGTGCAGACTACCCAGGGTGATGTGCATGCCGCCATCGTTGTGCTGGCGGCGAATGTCTGGTCGATGGCACTTGCGCAGGCTATCGGGATTGCATTGCCTATCATGGCGACCCGGCATCCTATGACTGTGCTACGCCGTCCGCATGATTTTGGTGGTCGCCAAGGATTGCACGCTGTTGGGCTCGATTTGACGCGCCATATTTACCTGCGCCCGGACCTGGGTGGAGTGACGTTGGTTGGCTCGACCGAGGATGTGCTTGTAGCGAGCGACCCGGACAATTATGCCCAGGGATTGACGGAGGAGGAAATCGCCCACTTCCGTAGGATGGCTGGGAGGAGCATTCCTGCGCTTGCGCGCGCTGTGCCACGCGGTGGCTGGGCCGGTATCTACGATGATACACCCGACTATCACCCTATACTCGATCGTCTCGCGGCATATGAAGGTCTGTACTGTGCCGTGGGTTTCAGTGGGCACGGCTTTAAGCTCTCGCCGATTGTTGGAGAGTGGATGGCACAGTTCATTCTGACGGGCAGCAAAACAGATGATATGCAGTTTTTTGCTTACGATCGATTTGCCGAGGGCAAGGAGATACGTCCACGCTATACATCAGGTGTGCTTGGTTAGGCAAGGAGGATCCTGATGCCAAAAATCTCCTTTATTGGTGCAGGTGGCGTCGTTTTCACGTACAACCTGCTGGGGGATATCTTTTCGTTCCCTGAACTCGCCGAGTCTGAGATAGCTTTGATGGATATCGACGCCGAACGCCTGCGCATTGCGGAGATGATGGCACATAAGGTTGCAGAGCAGTTGGGAGCGCATCCAACGATCAAGGCCTACCAGGACCGCAAAGAGGCCCTGGAGGGTGCAGACTACGCCATCAATACTATTCAAGTGGGAGGGTACCCCTCTACGCTGATCGACTTCGATGTCCCCAAACGCTACGGACTCCAGCAGACGATCGCTGAAACGTACCAATTCTTATTGACTTCGTTCCTTGGAAGTGTTATGATAATACTACAGGTTAAGACAGGCAATTCACAGGCACTCGTGCTCTATCTCTGTGAGCTCACTTATTTTTGGAAGAGGCAGAGGACATGACGAACGATGAATTCATTGCTATCCGTGCTATGCTGCGCGAAGAGATCAATGCCGCTGTGTATGCCAGCGAACAGCGCATGGGTGATGCCATAAAGGCCAGCGAGCAACGTATGGGTAACACCATAGGTGATGCCATAAAGGCCAGCGAGCAACGTATGGGTGATGCCATAAAGGCCAGCGAGCAACGCACGGGCGAACGATTCAACAAGCTTGAAACCATGATGGAATTTATGACTCGAGACCTCATCTTAATGAAAGCAGAGCTAAGAGAGGTACGGGGCGATCTTAGAGAGGTACAAAGCGATCTTAAACAGGTTGTATCTGTTCTCGATACAGCAACCTCTGCCATCAATGAACTTCAGGACGCCCAACGAGCGCTGGACATAAAAGTGACCTATGCCGTTCAAGCTCTCAATGCGCGCATGGATAAACATGAACGCACGCCTATAGACAAAGCACACCCGCGCCCAGGCTCAGCCGCGTGACTTCTTCGTTTTCAGGTCTTTTCTAATCTGATATGCCGCTTTCTCCCTCATCAGACTCCTGCTCAAGGAAAAAATCCATTACAACAGCAGTATATTCTTTCTCGCAGCGCAGATGTGCAGCGTGCCCTGCATCAAACACCAACAGTCGCGAACCAGGAATGTGTTCGTGAATGATACGTGAATAGTCAGCAGGGACTACACGATCACGCGCTCCGTGCATGATCAGTGCCGGACAACGAATCGAGGCCATCTCCTGCTCTGTAATCAGTACGCCGCCAGCAGCGACGAGGGCTTCCTGAGCCGCTACGTACATGGCCGGGAGTGAGCGCCAATAGGGTTCACCGTGCAGCTCTGCCAGTTGTGTTTGCCATTCTTCAGAAAGCGGAACTTCAAGTAGCCAGTGGCGAATGGCGGCCACGTTCTGCACGTTGATTGATGGTTGAGCACCTAGCACTGCCAGAGCTTTCACACGCCGTGGATGGAGCGCTGTCAGCAGCAGTCCTACGATGCCGCCATCGCTAAAGCCCAGTACCAGGACTTGCTCAATGTGGAGCGCATCGAGCAAGGTTATCATGTCTGCAGCATCTTGCCGGTAATAGGTGACGCTATAGACGGTGCGCTGGGATGAGCGCCCATACCCGTGGAGATGGGGCGCGAGGACACGATAACGTGTACGCAAAGAAGGCAACTGCCCTGCAAAGTCGCTTTCGGGTGTCCCTGCGAAGCCATGAAGCAAGAGTATTATTGGGCCAGACGATACTGTGGCATCGGGTTCAAATACATCGTAATACAGAGTAGCGTTGGGTGTTTGCAGAAAGGGCATTGCTCACCTACTATGCGAGAACGGCGGATTTCAGCGTGTTGAGTTGAGAATAGTATAGCATGTTCTTGTAGAAGAGAGGGAAGTTGCCTTGCAAAGGGCTTGACAGGCTTTAGACTGATGCATATACTTTATTCCAACACACGTAACTGCATCTTTTCGGGTGATTCTGCCTGCCAGGTTTCGCCCTTGCAGTAAGCAAAGGAGCATCTATCTATATGGACTCCGACCCAACCATCGCGAACGAATCGCTTCCTGCTCCCTATATCGGGAATAACCAGCAACAGGCCACGAATGGTGTTGAGGATGAACTCATTATCTCTGCTATCAAGCTCAACAAGTTCTTCGGGGATAAGCACGTGCTCAAGGATGTTGATTTTGAGGTGCGAAAAAAAGAAGTGGTTGCCTTGATTGGGCCGAGTGGTTCGGGTAAGAGTACGCTCATTCGCTGCCTCAATGGATTGGAAAAGCTGACCAGCGGCGAAATCTACATCCACGGGCAGAAACTTGATCCTCGACTCTCCATCAAGCAACTCAGTCCCATCCGCCGTGAATTGGGCATGGTCTTCCAGAACTTCAACCTGTTCCCGCATATGACCGTATTGCAGAACGTGATTGAAGCGCCTCTGCTGGTACGCAAAATGCCGAAAGATCAGGCTGTAGCCCTGGGAGAGAAGCTGCTAGCAAAGGTTGGCCTTGTGGAAAAACGTGATGCTTACCCCAATCGTCTCTCGGGAGGACAGAAGCAGCGCGTAGCCATTGCACGTGCGTTAGCTATGCAGCCACGGGCATTGCTCTTCGATGAACCAACCTCGGCGTTGGATCCGGAGCTGGTAGGCGAAGTACTCAAGGTCATGCGCGACCTGGCCTACGAAGGAAGTACGATGGTTGTGGTTACGCATGAAATGCAATTTGCGCGTGATGTATCGGATCGTGTGGTCTTCATAGCTGACGGCTCGATTATCGAGCAGGGTGATCCCCAGGAGTTATTCAGGCAGCCGAAAGAGGAGCGCACAAAGCTATTCCTGGAGCGGGTGCTCTCTACCTTACCGTAGATACGGATGTACCAGGAAGATCATCGGAAAGGCAAGGTGCACTTATGAACCAAGAAATCGACAGGAGAACATTCCTCAAACGTGTTGGTCAGACGGGTGGCCTTATTGCTGCCGGAAGTGCGTTCGAGTATTTCCTTGCAGCCTGTGGGGGAAATGTCCAGACAGGTGCCCCAAGTGGCACCACTGGCCCCACAACGATACCAAATAAGGGTCTGAAGATACCCGGCATATTGCAGTGGGGATCGGACTTTGTCGGCGGTGCGCCCTATGTCTTTAAGGATCCGAAAAATCCTGCCAACCTGATTGGCTTCGAGGTCGAGATTATGGCGGCCATCGGCCAGCTGATGGACGCCACGCCCAGACAGGTGGAGACGTGTTACGGTGAAATCGATCAGGCCTTGCTGGCAAACAAATTCGACTTTGTGATGAATGGCTGGGAGATTACGGCAGACCGTCAGAAGACCGAGTTGTTCTCTGACCCCTATTATCGCTATGGTCAGCAGGTCGTGGTACGAGCGGATGACCCACGCTTCGCCAGCCTGAATGCCAACAGCGATATCGGTTTAGGTCCTCTCGAGGGCCTCACGGTCGGAACTGGCCAGGGTTACAAGGCTGCAGATTACCTGGCGACGGACAAGAAGGTCAACGTCAAGCTTTACACTGGCAACCTGCCATTCGACGATCTGAAGCAGAAGAAGATCGATGCCGTGATGGTGGATGTGCCTATCGTTGCCTACTACGTCCAGGGGGCCGGTCCTGGTGGCGTACCTGATCCCGCATTGAAGCTGATCGGCAAGGCACAGTTCTTTGATGTCTATATTGTCGGTTTCAATAAGAGCAATCCGAATGCCCCGACAGTGCTGAGCGAGATCAATCAGGCGATTGCCGTGCTTAAAAAGAATGGTACGCTCAAGCAAATTTACATGAAGTGGAGCATGTGGAACGCTGGGCAGGCTCAGATTGGCATCATGTAAGGATATATATATGGACCTTATTCAGCAGGCTTTGCCAGATTTCCTGCATGGCGCATTAAATACGCTCATTTACTGTGCCGCTTCCTTTCCGCTCGCTCTTGTGCTGGGGCTGATTCTCGCAGTGATGAAGAGTTCGCCTTTCACCTGGTTGAGCACACCCGCCAAGATCTTCATCGAGGTGATACGTAGTGCTCCTTTCATTACGCAGATATTTATCCTCTACTATGGTGTGGGTGCCCTCTTAGTAACCATAAATGCTTCGTCTATTGACAATGCCTGGTCGGCAGGCATCGCTGCTTTAGCGCTGAACTATGCCGCCTATGAGGCTGAAGTCTTCCGTGCCGGGTTTCTTTCGGTCGAGCATGGTCAGACGGAGGCGGCGCTTTCGCTGGGCCTGACATCGGGACAAAACTTTTTCCGTATCGTTTTGCCACAAGCTGTCCCTTTGATGATTCCTCCGTTCGTCAATGATTTCATCTACATGCTCAAAGACTCTGCCATCGTGAGTGTGATCTCGGGCACCGAACTCACCTCGACGTTGGATGTCTGGCGGTCGCATCATAGCAGTAATCCTATACCACTCTATACGCTTGCTATAGTGCTCTATCTGCTGATGAGCCTGCCAACTTCGTATGTAGCCCGGTTCTTTGAAGGCAGGTTGCGTGCCGCGCTATAGTCAGATAGAAATCGAAGAGTATGCAGCAGGCCCCATTCACATTGAGCCAAAGTCGAGGTATTGAACATGTCAGACGTGTATAGGCAACTCAGCTCCACGCTAACGAAGATCGCTTCTGAAGAGCATGCTTTCTATAGTGCTGCACGCAAATGGCTCGTCGTTCTGGACTGGGCCTTTTATGTGCTGCTCGCGGCTGCCCTGGCGGCGTTTCTCTACTATCTCTACACCTTTCGTGCTACCATTACGCTCTTTTTGCCTTTCTTGTTACAAGCGGCGGGTGTGACGATCATTCTTTCCGTGGTGAGCATGGTCCTGGCAGTCATCTTTGGTTTTATCGGTGCGCTTGGCCGTCTCTCGCGTTTTGCACCGCTGCGTTGGATCGCTACCGTCTACGTTGAAGTGATACGCGGTACGCCCGTCCTCGTGCAGTTGCTGCTGTGGGGCTTTGGTATCGGTTTTGTGCTATCAGAAGTGGGCTTTGATCCCTACAGTGTTGCTTTTCAGATCATGACAGTGCTGCAAAACAATAGCCTCGTTCCCAACGAATTTAATGGCTACTTCTACGGAGTGATTGGGCTTAGCTTTAACTATGGAGCCTATCTGACCGAGGTTTTCCGCACAGGCATCGAATCAGTGCAAAAGGGGCAGACCGAGGCGGCATTGAGCCTGGGCTTGAATTCCAGCCAGACTATGCGTCGCATTGTGCTGCCGCAAGCTATACGTATTACCATGCCTCCATTTACGAACTATTTCATTACGCTGGTGCAGGATACTGCTTTGCTCTCCATTTTTGGTGTGGTTGAGCTACAACAAGCGACCGGTTCATTTGCTGATCCGCAGTTGAATGCGAACATCAAATTCTTCATTTACATTCTCGGCGCTTTAATCTACCTGTCTATCTGTTATCCGCTTGCGTTGTTAGCGCGTTATCTGGAAGCTCGTTTGGGGCGGGCGTATTGATTGAAAAGTGGAAGAGGAGCTAAGATATAAGTCTGACTGTTTGAAAGGGACAGCTCGTGAAACATCCTTTAATTACAACTAATCCCGGTATAGAAGGCGGAAAACCTATAATCAAGGATACACGAATCACTGTCGAAATGCTTGCGAATGAGCACGCTGCGGGCAGAACCGTTGAGCAACTTCACTACTCCTATCCCCATCTCACGCGTGAACAAATTGAGGCGGCATTAGCCTATGCTGCTGATATGAAGCTAACAAGCGTACTCACTGACCAGAAATAAAATCCCTTAGCTCTGGCCTCTTCTTGCTAGATGTAGTACTGTCTCACCACAAGGCTTGCTTTCTTGCAGCCTCTTAGGCTATACTGTTCTAAGAAGATAGTTTTCCTAATCAGACGAAACTCTGAGAAACATGGTGACACCATGATCACAAAAGCAAGTGAGATGCCTGGCAAACGAAGAGGCCGTTACATTGCGAAATTCTACGTGTTTCGCGGTTTCCACCTGTCCACTTGCTACCCCTGAGTCTTCTTCCTCCTCTCCTGGTGCCCTAGAATCTGCGGTTCTCCACCTGTAAGGGGAAAGGAGAGTGTGGGGACACCCCACACCCCGCTTAGGGGCGGCCGCCCCTAAGAACCCTGCTTTCTCGCAGTCTATCCAAAGGGGGAATGTGGGGACACCTTACACCCCGCATAGGGGCGGCCGCCCCTAAGAACCCTGCTTTCTCGCAGTCTATCCAAAGGGGGAATGTGGGGACACCTTACACCCCGCATAGGGGCTGAGTCCCCTAAGAACCCTGCTTTCTCGTACCAAAGCTAACTGTCCATGAAGCTTTCCATTGGTTAGGTGAAGTCTATTCAGAAGCAAGCTTCCTATGTTTTTCATTATTGCTTATCCAATTGGATAGGCGAGATCAGACCCATAAAACATGGAGCGTGTTCATACACATGTTCTATGGTCCCTCGATAAATCGGGCTCCCTCGATGAATCGGGGAGCTACAGCGATAGGCGGGCTGGAATGGGTTGTTTGTTTGATAAGGCCGCCACTTTCAGAAAGGTTTTTTATGAGTACCGATGGCTTACTCAAGGCCCTCAACGATTCCACACGATATCTCGACATTGTACAGAAGCAGCAATTAGAAAAGAGCGAAGCGCAGTGGTTGATCGAGACCACAGTTAGCAACTTTGCCAGGTACTACAACAGCGGATTTATCGAGTATCGGAAGTCGGTCGCCGAGGCAGGCGACTTTGCCGCAGTCGAATGGACGGGACGAGGTGCAACTTTCAGGGACGCACTAGGTCGCGAGTTCATTGACTGCCTGGGAGGGTTCGGGTTATTCAACCTTGGTTGGGCCCATCCCACAGTCGTTGGGGCCGTTCAAGCACAGTTAGAGAAAAGTCCACTACCCACGCAGGAACTGCTGGACCCACTGCGGGGCATGCTTGCGCACTTGCTGGCTGAGATTACCCCTGGCGATATCCAGTATAGCTTTTTTGTCAGCAGCGGCACTGAGGCCGTCGAAGGTGCTATGAAGCTCGCCAAACTCTACACAGGTAAAAACGGGTTTATCGCCGCAGTACGCGGCTTCCACGGCAAAACGACGGGTTCGCTCTCTCTCACCGGCAAGGCCTGCTTCCGTCGACCTGCTCTGCCCTTATATAACAATGTGTTTCATGTGCCATTTGGTGATGCAGAAGCTGTTGAGCAACAGTTGCGCATCGCTCGCGAGGTTGGCAATGACATCGCCGCCGTTGTGATGGAACCCGTACAGGGGGAGGCTGGAGCAATCGTTCCCCCGGATGACTTCTGGCCACAGCTGCGTCGGCTCTGCGATGAATATGATGTACTGCTAATCGCCGACGAAGTACAGACAGGCATGGGACGCACCGGTAAACTCTGGGGCGTCGAGCATTGGGATGTGGTTCCTGATATTATCACCTCTGCTAAAGCGTTGGGTGGCGGCGTCATGCCCATCGGCGCGTTCATGTCCACGCCCAAAATATGGAGTGTAATGAACAGCAACCCTTTCATCCATACCTCAACGACGGGCGGCAATCCTCTGGCCTGTGCCGCCGCCATTGCCGCTATCCACGTTACACTCGAAGAGCGGATCGCCGAGCAAGCCGCAGAGAAGGGCGAGTACTTCATCAAAAGTTTACAGGAGATTGCGGCGCGGCGCAGTGACGTCTACACGCACGTCACTGGTAAGGGTTTGCTCATTGGCCAGCACTTCGTCAATGACGATGTTGGTTATGCCGTCGCATCTGGTCTTTTCAAGCGTGGCGTTCTCATCTCAGGTACGCTCAATAACTCACGTGTCATTCGTGTCGAGCCGCCGCTAGTCATCACCCGTGAAGAGATTGATACTATTCTGAACCGCCTGGAGGATACACTGCAAGAACTGCATGCATCTGTCTCCGTCCCTGGCATTGCTCTAAGCAAGGATGCAGCGCGTACTACCAATGTTGCCGTCACTACGGCTGTAGCATAAGGAGGACACTGTATGCATATCATTGTACTTGGCGGGGCTGGTGCTATGGGGCGCATCGCGGTGCGCACACTGAACGAATACCAGGATGTCGACCACATCACTATTGCAGACTACAACGAGGAGCGCGCCCACGAGGTCGCCGCTACGTGTAGTCCCCCGATTTATCGTGGGGACAAGATTGCGGTTCGACAGATCGACGTCAATGATCGCGAGCGTCTATGCAGTCTGCTGCATGGGGCAGATGCTGTCTTGAACGCGGTTGAATACGTTTTCAATCTGCCCGTTCTCAAGGCGTGCATTCAGGAAAAGGTGCATTATGCCGACCTGGGTGGCCTCTTCCATATGACGCGCAAGCTGATGAATATGAGTGCCGAGGCCGAGGCGGCTGGCATTACGGCCATACTGGGTATAGGCGGCACTCCTGGCATCACCAATATGCTGGCTCGTGCCGCTGTTGAGAAGCTCGATCGCGTTGAAAGCATCAAAGTACAGCTTGGCTGTAGTGACAATACTCCGTCAACGGCTCCGCTGGTCGCGCCGTATTCCATTCGCACGATTCTCGACGAGTGTACGAAGGAGGCCCAGGTTTTCCAGGATGGTTTCTGGTATCCCCAACAGCCATTGAGCGGTGAGGAGGAGATGGTCTTCCCACTGCCCGTTGGACGAGCCACTGCCATGTACTCCTTACATTCGGAGTGCGCTACATTCCCGGTCTCATTTCAGCAGAAGGGCGTTCGTCACGTCTCGTTCAAAATCGCTTTTCCCAGCGACTTCATCACGAAGCTGAAGTTCCTGGTCGGTTTGGGCTTTGGCAGTGCCGAGCCAATCAGCGTACAGGGGGTCAAGGTTTCGCCGCGTGAGGTACTGGCAAAACTGCTCGAGATGGGTCCGGTCGAGGAGGTCGAGCCGCAGGATTGCGACGTGCTGCGTGTCGTCGTCGCTGGCGAGGCAGACGGACAACAGGTGGAGATCACCAACCAGGTTGTTGTGCTGCCTTATCGCCGCTGGGGCATCAGCGCGGGTGCCCTTGATACGGGTGTTCCGCTTGCTATCGCGGGGCGCATGCTGGCCAACGGTGAGATTACCCGTCGAGGGGCTTCTGGCCCGGAACTGTGTGTGCCCGTCGCGTCGTTCTTCCGTGAACTTGCTCGCTTCGACATGCACGTGACGGAAACACGCACGGTGGCGGTGTCGTGATGGGGAATGTAAGGAGTCAAATCGTCGCCACAGATACGCTCGCTTGCTCTATAGCGTCTCTACAAGCGCTTTTATCGCTTTCAAACATAATCCATGCACGTCTCCCTGCACCACCTTCCAGTATCAGCACAGGAGGTTCATCATCTTCTTGAGATTGTGTTGTAGGAAAGACGACTTTGCGATCCCGCCAGACATCAGGATGTAACACAAGTGGCATGCCGCGCCGACCGAGACGCCGGAGCATCCCTTCGAGTCCTCTCTGCACTGTCCACCTGGATTCTAGCAAGCGAGCCTGTGATTACGCTGAGGTAAGCCTGAACTCAACCTGAGAACGCGGCCGCCGGACATCATTGTGCCTCACATGCTCCTTAGAATGCAGAGCAGGGACGTGATCATCCCTCCGAAAGCCAAACCGGACAGAAAGATGAGGACGGCTGCTCCCATGGTGAGCGCTCTCCGGCTGGTTTCCAAAGAAGAACACTTGCGATGAGAGATAGATGTGCGAACAACCACTCGTGATAGGTGGTTCTGCTGGGCAGCAATCTGTTGCAACTGCCGCTTGACGACGGTCATATTCTCCGGTCTCCTATTTGCGTCCATGTCTAGCATCTGCCCTATGAGCCGCTCGAGTTTAGCAACATGTGGCTCATGCCCCAATTGCAGCGGGGCAAAGCGAAAAGGTGTTTCAGTTGGGTCATTTCCTGTAAGCAAGCGGTGAAGCGTCGCCCCCAAACTGTAGATATCAGCTGTGGGAGTGGTCTGCGCCTGACCGTACTGTTCGGGAGCGGTGTATCCAGGAGTACCAAAGGCGGCTGTATCTTTCGCCTGCCCTGGCCTGAAATGACGAGCGATGCCGAAGTCAACCAGGTAGACGTGTCCCTCACGGGTGAGCAGCATGTTTGCCGGCTTGAGATCGCGATGGATGATCGGCGACGGGCGCGTGTGCAGGAAACCGAGCACGTTACAAAGTTGAATACCGATCCTGAGGACCTGCTGAAGAGGAAGCCTTCCGCCCATCCTGTACAGATACGCTTCAAGCGTTTCCCCCTCGATGTAATCCATGACCAGATACCAGTACCCGTCCTCATAAAAAAAGTCGTAGACACGGGGAAGGTTTGGATGTACGAGGCGAGCGAGCAGGAAGGCTTCTCGTTTGAATGCCTCAGTCGCTTCTGCGAGCTTCTGAGGAGAGACACCTTTCCGGCCCATTTTCTTGATGGCTACCTGTCGGTTCCCGAAGCGCGTATCTGCTGCTTTGTAAATAACCCCAAAACCTCCCTTGCCCACCTGACTGAGAAGTTGATAGCGTTGCTGAAACAGGGAATTATCGTTACGACCATCAGCCATTTGTCCACCAGTTCTGGTTACCGTTTGTGCGCACACTTCGTCAAGAAGAGGACGTGCTGAAGGAAGTCGCAGGTGTTGACCTCCGCTCACGTTCGCATGGCTCGTGGACGATGCAGTTCGTGTCGTTCTTTTTTTCTTCGTCATGACCGCTGAATACGGTTGCTTTCCTTCATGTATCATGTGCATGCCCCGATCAGATAGATGTGTTGCTCTGTAATAAAGAGGTGCTGACGATCAATCTCTCCTCTCTACCCTCAACACAATCATAGCCTATCCAGGTGAACCAAGGCTGTGGGTTAGCTGAGAAGAGAGCGGTTTTTTAGAACCTACGGCGGTAATTCACCTCTCTGTACCTTCGCCAGAAGCTTCATCCATGCGAGGATGTGCGGCAGCGAGTGAGGGAGGGCGAAGGTGTAGGGCACATCATGATCGCCGCCTGTCCCACGTTCGAGTTCGATCCGTCTCCTATCCAGTGAACTCATACCCCTCCCTTCCAGCCTAAAGGCTACCGCGCTGCTCTCATTCGACGATGGTCTCGCAGGGGCAGAACTTGATGCTGCGCCCTGGTGCTCTGGAGGCTCATGCTTTGATGCTTCCCCTGTCACCTCCCGTGATCCGATCATCCGCTCCCGCAGGAACTGTGCTGCCGTGACCGAGGTGGACCCCAACCCGTTGTTCTCACGCATGAGCTGCTCATCCATATTCTCACGTGAGGAGGAGGAGAACACCCGCAGGCGATCTTGTGGATACGCCTGATAGAGCCGCAGAAAGCGAAATACGAGGGCTCTTCCTCACAATAAGTGAGTCTGCTTGCTTTTTCACCTTCATCTCAGCCTTTTCACAGATCCAGCTCAGAGAACCATGGTATACCTGTCTTTAGTGAGTCAAAACAGAGGTGTTGGCAAAGGCCGTCTCAAAGTACAGCGAGACTGAGAGAAGAAACATTCCTGATTGTGTGGAATTGTGAAAGTTCGCCATGTTACCGATTTGGCGAGCATGTGCATCAACACAAAACAGTCTCTCTATCAGAAAGGAGAAACACACATGCGACTGTCTTTAACTAAGAAGGTCGGATTGGTCAGCCTGATCTCGTGTCTGACCCTGTTGCTGGGTCTGCTCTCTTCGACGGCTGTGGCGTCAGTGCACACCGCCACCACTCTTCAGAGCGCCCACATCAGTGCAATGACTCTTGCAGACGATCGGCGTCGGGGGAACTTTGAGCATGAAGGGATCATCGATCCCCCCAGCGATAGCCCCACGAGCAGTTGCCCTGCGGGTACGGTCAGTACGGTCACTTTTGATCAGGGAGAAGCTCCCCAATTCGGCTGCACCGACTCCCTTTAACGATAGCTCCACCACCAGTGGCGGCACCATCTACTATCACCATGACGTGCCTTCGCGTCTACTGTGATAGTGACTAGAAGAACCTTTAGCTCGACTAAATGCCTGACGAGGTAAGGGATCAGTGAAGGCCCTTCACTCATCCTTTCCCTCGTGATTGCGTGACGATCGCAGCACCAGGCGAGTGGTAATGATGATATGAAGGGAAAGACAAACAGTGGACGATGTACACGTGCTGGTTCCTCCAAACGAGAAGGAACTGCTCGCAGCAGTTCTTGATGAAGCAGGGTTGGCTGTACAGGCCAGAAAACTCTCTGGGCAGGACGACAACCGCCAGATTCACGTTGCAGTCCTGCTGCTAACACTTCTGACGAGAGACCCGCATCTCTATGCCCACTCCTACCGTGTGCGGCTGTTGACCCATCATCTCGTACACGTCCTTCAGTTGCCACAAGATGAGGCAACATCGATCGAACTGGCCGCACTGGTGCATGACATCGGGAAACTTGCCATCCCCGCTGCAGTGCTCCAGAAAACCTCGCGCCTGACGCAAGAGGAGTTTGCACACGTCAAGCAGCATCCCGCATATGGCGCATTGATCTTGGAGCAGATGGGAATGCTGTCCCAGGTCAGGCGCATCGTCTATCACCACCATGAACACTGGGATAGCAGTGGCTATCCCGCTGGATTGCAAGGGGAGACGATTCCCCTTGGAGCGCGCATCGTGGCGATTGCTGATGCGTTTGAGGTGATGACCTCGCACCGACCCTATCAGGCTCCACGCACGCGCACCCAGGCACTGGAAGAACTGCGCACGTGTGCGGGCATACAGTTTGACCCGGTCCTGGTGGATCGTTTCTGCACCAGCCTGGAGGCCGATCTTCCCAGCATGTCTCCCTTCGTGCCTGGAAGGTGTGCAGAAACGAACGAAGATGAGGTGTTGGCCGTATTCGCTCGGAAGCGCGATGAGACCAGCGGCGCACTGAGAAAAGAGTCGGCAATGTGAAATCTCTCGGAACGCTACCTCGGCTCTTTCTCATTGCAACATGCGTTGTCCGTCCTCTAGAGGATACGCATGCGATAGGAGAACACTCACTGCCTCTCAGACCACTGTCTCTTCATCCATGCTGCCGTGTTTGGCAAGGGGCAACGTAAACCAGAAGGTGGAGCCCTCACCAGTGCGACTGTCCACTCCCACCTGCCCACCATGCCGCTCGATGATGGTTCGACACACATGGAGACCCACACCCAGTCCTCCTCCAGACCCGCTCTGCACTTCGATGCCTGGCACGCGATAGAAGCGTTCCCAGATCCGCTCGTGTTCCGCCGCAGACAGTCCCGGTCCCTCATCACGCACCGAGACCTGTGCACTATGCTCATCCGTGTGCAGACGGACTTCGACGGGTCGATCTGCCGATGAGTATTTGAGCGCATTCGTCAGGTAGTTTGTGACTACTTGCACGAGACGGTCGGCATCGCCATAGACAGGCACGTCTTTCCCCGCAGGCGTTTCCAGGTGGATGGCTCGCGCAGGTACGATTTGACGCTGGTCTTCGACGGCCTCCTGGACAATGCTCACCAGATTACAGGGTGTCATCAGCAGTTGCAGTGTCTGCGTCTGGATGCGTGAGGCGTCCAGGAGGTCGTTGACCAAGCGATCCTGGATGCTGACCTGGTTTCTGGCGCGTTCCAGCAGTGCCAGGATGGGGGCAAACCGCCTCATTTCGTCGGGAAGCAGTGCTTCCGAGGAGACGAGGCGCTTCACCTTGCGTTCCGCTAACTGAAGACTCCCGCGCATAATGGTTAAGGGTGTTTTCAGTTCATGGCAGATGATGCTCAGGAACTCTTCCATGCGGCGATGAGCTTCACGCAGAGCAAGCTCATTCGCCCGTGCCTCTGCATGTTCCCGCTGGAGTTGTGCTCGTGCAAGGATCAGTGCCGCCAGTCCCGCAATGGTTCGCGTCAGGGTCATTTCATGCGAGGTGTACGTGTGCCCTCGACTGCCGTCATCGACGCACAGCACACCAACCAGGCGTTTCTCGATACAGATGGGAGCCACCAGAACCGTCCATACATAATAGGGAAGGACAGCGGTGTAGAACGGCAAGGTCATCCCCTCAAGGATGAGGACCTCACCGTCTTTGAGGTCTGAGAGGAGCGTGTGACTTCCTACGTGATCTGACAGAAACGGAGCAGTCGTCAACCGTTCCCGCCACTGCTGCTCCTCTTGAGGCGTCAGCCCTACGGAAGCGAGAGGACGCACGATCTCCTCTTCTGATTCTATCGCGAGCATGACGACATGCACGCTCTCGACCACGCTCTGCGTCAGCTCGACTACCCGCTGCCCCACACGTGCTGTGTCGCTGAGAGGGGTCGTTTCCTCATCCCGCTGGAGGCGCTCTGGGAACTGGATTAGTACTTCTGCCAGTGCAAACAACGCACGCAATGCTTCGGACGTACGCTGCTCGAGCCGACGGCGTGCTGTCACATCGCGAAAAATGAGCACGGCCCGCTCGATGGTTCCCGCTTCGTTCCTGATCGGAGCCCCACTCATGTTGAGGACCACTTGACGCTCGTCAGGTGTCTGCACGCACACATCGGTGGCTTGCGTACCGGTGAGGACCTCGCCTGCGAGTAGACGAGAGAGTGGACGCTGCTTCTCCGAGAGCAGCCGCCCCTGCTCATCCCGTTGCACCGCCTGGAGGAGCAGTTCCTGCCTCAAACGCACCTCATCGTTGAATGGCAAAGCACCCAATCCAAAGAGGCGGCGGGTCGCCGCATTGGTGTGGAGCACCTGCCCCTGCCTGGTATAGACGACCACCCCATCGTTCATGGCCTCAAACGTCGCTTCGAGCTGGTTGGCCCGCAGAACCGCTTCGCGTTCGGCCACCAGTGCTCGCACACGCGCAACCTCACGCTGATTCGTGAGTAGGACAATGATGATGCCAGCACTGGCAAACGTGAGCAGTTGAAGCATGCCGCTCCATCCGTAGGCACCGAGTGTTCCAAAGGGTGGAACATACCAGTAATCGAGCACGAGCAGGCTCAACAGAATGGCAAAGACGGCTGGTCCTACACCCCACAGCAGGGCCACCAGTACGATGGCAAACAGGAGCGGAACGCCGGGAAATGAGAATGGGAGCAACAGGTGTGTCTCCGCCACTCCCACGCCCAGACCGAGACCTACCAACAGGAGGCCAACAAGATAGCCGACCAGCGGATGACGCCAGCGCGGAAGCTGGGCTACAGAGTTGGTGTGCCAGGTGACAAGGCGCTGAACGTATGCACGAAAACGTCCTTGATGTTGCGTAGATAGCATCTGTTTCTCCCTATTGTTTGTACTCACAACGTGGTTGTTTCGTTTCCTCATTCCAAGAGAGCGAAAAGATAGTTATCTCTTCCTTATCCCTGTTATAGTGAGCATAAGCTATTCGTATGAACTACCCCTGTGACCAGGCTGAACTGAGTCTGAGAAGCTCTCAAGCGTAAACGCTCTCAGCTCTTCTATTGACCTGCACTACTTATGCTGAGCATGATGATGATCAAGATTAAGGACACGACAACAAGATACAAAGTGAGAAGAAATCTATTGCTGTGCCACATGGAAAATCTCCTGTTCTACAAATGAACGATATGAGAAAGAGGCTTTGCTGCTCATGGATAGCACGATCACCTTCTCCTTGTTGAAGGATCTCATATTTGCCGCAATAGATCACGCACCTTCTGCATACATCTTCTCCTTGCGCTGCCAATACGTCATCAAACGAGCATTCGTTGAAGCACTGCTGTCCTCCCAGCATAAGCATACGTTGTCCATATGAACTGGTTCTGTGGAGGAGCTGAGATGGAACTGAGAATCAATGGAAAGAGATCTCGGCAGGGCATTCTTGCTCTGGCAGCATCACCCCTCTGAGCGAAGCGGGGCAGGCTATCTCACTCTACAGTTCAGCTTGATCCCTTGTCAACAAACTACCGGTAATCGTAATCGGCTGCTAAGCCACGCGGGATTGCCGCTTATTTGCTTCCATGACCTGCGGCACAGTACGGCTACCATCCTCTTGGGTATGGGCATTCATCCGAAGGTGGTGCAGGAGCTTTTAGGACATAGTGATATCTCTATGACGATGAATATCAATTCTCATGTGTTGCCGCCGATGCAACAAGAGGCGATGAATAAGCTGAATGATCTGTTTGGGCGGTAGTTCTAGTTTTGCCGCCAGGGGTGACTGTGTTGGTGAATGTGCGAGAGCCTCAGTGATGAAGTCTCTGAGCGTAGATTGCGCATGGCCTCATAACTATGATCCCTTACCGCTCTCTTGAAACAGGTGCAGGGACAAGCGACAGCTGGAGATAGGGATCACGCCTCTTCGACTTCCAGAGATTGCCCTTTCTGCCTCTGCCAGCGTCAAGTCATTATACCAGTATAAATGATTCACTTCTCAGAAACGAGACAACATTTGCGGGGTTACCGCTACCCGGGGGAGGACTAATGAGGGTAACGGTATACTGCAGAACATGGCCCACCAAAGCATCAGCTTGAGCCTGAGTAAGAGTTACAGGAAACACTGACCTGTACTCAGGCCACTGGCTGATGGTACCAATGGTACTGTTAAAATGTTCTATCACCGTCTTCGCAAAAGCATAACAGGGATTCGCGTTTTGTCCCGAAGTGATATCAAAAGCGACGAGAGACAATAAGTAAGGGGCACCAGAGCGGCCTAGTACCATTCCCGCTCCAGCTTCTACCACCACTTCAAGTGAAACGTTCTCTCCATCCGCCGCACCGCTTACTCTGAGACAAAAACTAGGGATGTTTCTATTCGCCTCTCGAGTATACACACTTACCAGTTTTGCATCATTGGCATTCATTGCTAAACTCCTTTGCGAGAGGGCCGAATTCTGCAATGCTGACTGTGGCTGGAACTGGAACTGTGGTGTTTGCGGTATTTGCTGTGATGTCGGCGAGCCTGTTGGTGCTGCATTTCTGGATATGGGCTGGTAGAGCGGAGATAGGTTACCGGCAAGATTGTCGTCGGAAGACGCTGGAGCGGCGAGTAAGCCACATCTCCGACAGAAACGTGCCCGCGGCCTCAGCGGTGCTTTACAGCGTCGACAGTTCATCCTGACACCTCTCATCATAAAAGAACTCTTTCATATACTATGACGTTTTTGGATGTAGGACGTTTCCACCATTGCATACCCATCTGATAGGTGTAATAGGGAAGCCTGTCACAAAGGGTCTTTCATGCATATGTCTTTTCTAGGGCCCTTGGGAGGCGGCATAGTCCTGTAGGGGTGGGGAGAGTGAAGCGAGGGAGGACCCATGTGGTCGCCAGCAATTGAATTTACGAACGTACCCAATTTGGAGCAAGCCACCATTAAGCACAACGGACAACCACATGAGTCCTATTCCACAAGAAAATCTTTTGCCCGCCAATGAGCGCGACGGTGAGGAAACCGTCGCGCTCATGCTCAGATCTCCGTTGCTAGCCTGTCGCCACTACAATGCCGCCACTACAATAAACAGCGGACTTTCAGCAAAGGATACAATTTGTGGTGTAACACCTGGCCCAGGAGGTGGAGTAACCAGAGAAGCGACGTATCTGAGGATATGATCCTCCACAGCAGTAGCTTCAGCCGCAGTCAGAGTTATAGTAAAGACCTCAGAGTGAGCAGGCCAACCAGCTGGGGGAGGACCGCCGGTAAAGTACCCATTAGCAACTTTAGAAAAAGCGCCGGGAGGTTTGTTTCCTGTAGTTAGATCAAATGCTTCAATAGCAAATCGGTAAGGCGAACCATCTCCTTGTTTAACAGATCCTGCCTCGGCCTCGACTACGACTTGGAAATGGAAAGTAGGGGCAGTGACGTGAGGCGTGGTATCAGCGATTGTCCCACCAAACTCTCGCGTATAGACTCGTACAATCTCTACACCATTGGGATTCATGTTCAATCTCCTTCCTTGAAAAAAACTGTTGAATTGACGGATCACAGATTCGCTGTACCTGCCTCATCAATTCCTCTTCTAGACTGACACTCTCGAGAGAGGGCTGGTCAATGCTTACCTTCGGTCTGTCAAGCGTTTCAACCAGTGTCTCATGTACCAGCGCATCCCAAGCTTTACGCCCATTGCCTCCAGGTAAGGTGCGATGAAGTCCCCGATCTCGTCCAGGCTCTTGAGATAGCGGCGTCTGCCGCTGGACACATGGGTGATATGACCGCGCCAGACACCTCTGCCTGCTCCTTCGGCACGTTCTTCGACCCAGATCCTGACGATGAACGATTGGGCTTCGGACTCGATCTCATCCATAGTTGCCCTCGTTTTCCAGTTCATCCGGGCTTGATTTCACTCGCCTTGACCGAGCCTTCCCTGGTTCAAATTAACCATAACATGCAGGTGTCTCAAGCAGCGTCTCCAGGAGGTCTCTCTTGATGGATTTTAGCGTCTCTCAACGTCTCCTGGGCGTCCCTTTAGCGTCTTTTACCTCACCGACTGTAGTCGGATAGTGTAGGTTAGAGTTGTTGTTCAAGGCGTGTTCCACTTTCTGAATGCTTTGCTGCATCTGGTTTTGGAGGTCGGCCAGAACCCCTTGAAATTGTGTAAGCTGACCAAGCAGCTCCATCAGGGGAGAGGCCGACACCTCGAGCACTGGTTGGGCCCCGCCTGGTGTGAAAGTTGGCTCTGGCTCGACGAGTTGTTCCATCAGAATCTGCTTGTAGAGGGCTACAGTGCGTTTTGAGGGCTTCACGCCGAGTTCTTCGTCTAGAGCAGCGGAGCACTGCTCGTACTGGCGTAAAGCTGCCGCCCGGTCTCCATTCAGATAGTGCAGGCGCATCAATCGCCGGTATACGCGTTCGCGAACCCTGTCGCAGCTTATGACATGCATACCGTAAAGTACAGCAGCATCGTAACCACCGTGTACCTCGCAATAACTCATCAGCTTTTCTAACATAGCCAGGTACATATTCTGCAAGCGTTCACGATCGTACAGACACCAGTCCTCGTAGCAACCTTCCAGCATTGAACCCCGGTAAAGTTGCACAGCGTCATGCAACGCCTGCGCTTTCTGGGCGTCTAACTCCTGGCCCGTTATGCTCTGAACAAATTCAAAAGTCCTCTCAAATACCGCCACGTCAAGCCAGAGATCAGCTTCGACGTTAATTTGAACCCGCTCTGGTTCGACCAGTAGTAGACGATCATGAATGGCTTCCTTTTGGGAACCCAGGGCAGACTGAAGCTGCCAAAGCATCTGTCGTAACTTCTTCTTTGACTGGGCGGTAGTGGTATCAGGCCACAACAGGCTGGCCAAAGACTCGCGAGAAAGAGGATGATGTCGGTGGAGCAGAAGGTAGCAGAACAATTCCTGTATCTTGTGTGCTTCGAAGCCAGCTAATACCTGTTCGTCACGTTGGATACAGAATCGCCCAAATAGCTGTATGCTTATTCTGGACATAGCAACCCCCACAAATAGACTATCTCAACTGCATACAGCGGATCAGACTTAATAAGGAAGGCTCCTGCTCTCGGTCTCGCCATGTTGGTAGCAAGCGTTTACCAACGCCTCTCTCTTGACTCACCCTAGACAAGTTTAGCCCGGCTCTCTGAGTTGGACTTGTGAAAAGGCTGAGATCAAGCTGAGAAAGCGAGGAGACACTGTTCTTATACAGCAGGTGAAACGTTTGGGCAGGGGTTCAGGTCAATGTTCCCTCTGCTTCTCAGCTGTATCTCAGACTTCCCACAGAATTGTCTCACATCAACATGATATGTTCATATGGGAGGATGTGATGAGTCTCACTGTACTCTGGTTTCTTGCCTCAGCTCCTGAATATCTAACCATAGGTGGAGATAATCAATAGCTAGAAGAATAATGAAAGAGATTTATGGAGGATCGTTACCATGCTTTATCTTAAGATGCATAACGGGACAAACAGGCACTATCATACTACCCGGAGGCCAATTCTGCTGAGGAAGGAGGAAGCAGATGCAGCATGAACTTCCAATCCTGACCAATATTACTGTGGCGCTCCTAGCGGCTTTCGTGGGCGGGCTTTTTGCTCGCCGCCTGAAGCTGCCATCCATGGTGGGGTATATGCTGGCCGGTGTCGCTATCAGCCCCTTCACGCCTGGCTTCAGCGGTGATCTCTTCACGATCCAGCAGCTCGCTGAACTCGGTGTGATTTTTCTCCTGTTTGATGTCGGCCTGCATTTCTCGCTGCGCGACCTATGGGCGGTTCGCGATACCGTTATTTCCGGGGCGCTCATCCAGGTAGGCCTGATCACAGGGCTAGGCCTGCTGCTGGCTCACCTGTGGGGATGGTCGCTCGCTGCTAGCATCCTGCTTGGATTGGCTCTCTCCATTTCCAGTACTGTGGTCATGATCCGCAATTTGATGGATCAGGGGCTGCTCAATACCTCGCATGGGCAGGTGGCTATCGGCTGGCTGGTGTTGGAAGATTTGGTCGCGGTCCTCATTCTTGTGCTACTCCCTGCGCTCTCCACGAATACGCAGGAGCCGCTCTGGCAAACGGCTGGCCTGGCTCTGCTGAAAACCGGAGCATTTGCCGTACTGATGTTAGTGGCCGGAACGCGGATCATTCCCTGGTTCCTGCTACGGATAGCGCACTTGCGTTCTCGGGAACTCTTCATTGTCGCGATTGTCGTGATTACTGTAGGGATAGCTATTGGCGCCTCGTCTGTCTTTGGTGTTTCCCTGGCGCTCGGTGCCTTCCTGGCAGGGGTAGTGGTAAGCGAATCGGCACTCAGCCACCAGGTGGGGGCTGAGATGGTCCCGTTCCGGGAAACGTTTGCCGTCCTGTTCTTCGTGTCGGTGGGAATGTTGGTCAATCCCTTGTATGTGCTCTCTCATGCGGGAGAGGTACTCTTGCTCGTCATGGTCATCGTCCTGGGCAAATTTGTGCTGACGGTCCTGCAAGGGATGCTCTTTCCGCGACCGGCGCGCACTGCGCTGATCCTTGCTGCCGGGCGCAGTCAGATTGGGGAATTCTCCTTCATACTTGGCACGGCTGGTATCGCATTGGGATTGTTCAAGGAGGAGCAGTATTCGCTGCTGCTGGCTGGTGCGCTGCTCTCTATTACCCTCAATCCGTTCCTGTTCCGGGCGCTCCCCTGGATCGAAGCGCACCTGCGGAAGGTTCCCACCTTCTGGTCTCTCCTGGATCGGCATGGCCCTGTTCAAGCTCCCATAGCGGAGTCATTGCGAGATCATGTCGTTGTCATCGGCTGCGGACGAGTGGGGCAGCATCTGGTGAATGTCCTCGGCCACCTCGGTATCCCACGCCTGGTGGTCGAACAAGATATTGGGCGCGTCACAGAACTGGAACGTCAGGGAGTTCCTACTCTCTATGGAGACGCCGCAAATTCAGATATCCTTTCACGTGTCCACCTGAAGCAGGCTCGTGCGGTGGTAGTGACACTGCCGGATGAAGCTGCGGCATCCATTGTGGTGGCAACAGTCCGCGCAGAAGTTCCGCACGCACCCATCATTGTGCGAGCTGCTACCCAGGAGGGCGTACACCGGCTCTTTGCGTTAGACGCTCAGCATGTCATTTATCCTGAACTGGAAGGCGGACTGGAGATGATGCGGGAGACGTTGGATCGCCTGGGCTACCTCGAAAGCGATGTCCAGGCGTACACCGATGCCGTCCGGAGCAGTCACTACGATCTCTCCATCTCCTCGGATACCGAGCAACGTGCCCTGGAGCAGATGCTGGGTGAAGAAAGGCAGGACGAGCCGGCCACCTCTCACTGATCCCGAAGATGGAACTGACTCCGGCTTCGATGAGTACGAGAGCTATATGCAAAATGGACCAATGCACTTTCAGGCAAGAGGAAGCCAGACACTGAAGGTGCTGCCTTTGCCGGGTATGCACTCGGCGGTGATGCGACCACCAAGCCGCTCCACTAAGGTTTGCGCGATAGAGAGGCCTAATCCTGTGCCCTGGCGTGAGCGTGCGCGGTCGGCACGGTAGAAGCGCTCGAAGATGTGCGGCAGATCAGCAGGCTCGATGCCGATGCCCGTATCACGCACACGCAGCACGGCCTGTCCCTTGGCTCGCTCCAGCGACACAATGACACGACTCGCACCTTCCTCGTCGCGAATCGGTGTATACTTGACGGCGTTGTCAAGCAAGATCAATGTGACCCGGCGCAGGCTCTCTTCATCTCCGCGCACGCGCACTGGCTCAATGTGGCCGACATCGAGCCGCAACTTCGATCCTTCGATGCCCAATCGCCTGCGTAGTTGGCGCACCAGTTGGAGCACAGCGCGGTCAAGTTCGACTGGTGGAGCGCTTCGTGGGCTCTCCTCTGCTGCTGTCTCCACCGCTTGTGCTCCGAGCAGTGTATCTAAGCTGGCATCTGCACGTGCCAGGAGCAAGAGCTCCTCCACCAGTTCCGCGAGTCGTAACGTCTCCCCATGTGCATCGGCAAGCATGGTGCCGCGCTCCCCTGGTGGCAGTTCATTGAGATGGCGCTGCAAGAAGGCAAGGTTGCCCTGGATGGTGGTGAGAGGCGCGCGCAGTTCGTGTGAGGCGTCGGCGACGAAGCGGCGCTGCGCTTGTGTAGCGCTTTCCAAAGACGCGAGCATCTCATTGAACGTCTCCACGACCTGCGCCATCTCGTCGCGCCCGCGAGGTTGGGGCACGCGCCGGCTCAAATTGCCAATGCGTGTGCCTCGCGCCGTGGAGGCGGCGATGGATCGTGCCGTTGCCACCAGTTCCGAAAGGGGGTGCAGCACACGTGTTGCGATGAGCCAGCTCGCGATCAGGGTTCCCGCCAGCGTGGCGACTCCAGAGATCAGCAGGAGCGATTGTAACAACAGCGTGGTTGCATCGACATCAGAGAGCGACTTCGCGACGAGCAGCACGCCGATCACCGGGCCATTTCCCATTGGCAGGCCATTGGCATTCCCGCTCACTCCATGCACTGGCGCTCGGATGGGTAACGCTTCCACTCGCACGTGCTGACCATCCACCACCGTATCATACAGAACAGGCGGTTGGCCAGTGAGCACGATACGGGTCGTATCTTTGCTGAGTGGAATACGCGTGTCACTCGTAGAAAGGTAGCGCACCCGGCCCTGCGCATCCAGGATCTCGACCACGACGCCTGGGTCGCGGTATGCATCAACTCGCATCGTCAGTTGTCCTGGCCAGTATGGTGGAGCAGCAGATAGACCATCCAGCACATCCAGCATGGTGACGCGCGCCTCGGTCCGTACCGCGCTATTCACGCTCGAATCAATGGCATCGGTCGTCAAGAGCAGGAAAAGGAGCGCAAAGCAACCCAGTGCAACGGCAATAAGTGAGCCGTACCAGAGGATCAGCCGCAGCCGCAGCGAACGGGGGAGAGCCCGCTTTGGCTGCGATGCCTGACGTGTATGCATGACCACTTTCATTTCGATGCTCGCTGTTGATATACAGGACCACTGGTGTGTTTCACTCTGTATGGGAGTATAGCATATTGATTTGTATTCCCCTGGAGGCATCCAGGGATTTTCCGATGTAGATTGATCTCTCCTGACTCCTGCCAGGTGAGACATACGTAGCATATCGCACCGGGATGAATTGAGCCTGTGCAGTAACTGAGATAGAACTGAGAAAAGGTGAGCACTCAAATTACTCGCTTTTGCATGTTTCCAGGTTTTGAGTTCCAGAGGTCTGGATCAAACCTTCTCAGTTTCATCTCAGCCCATCCACAGCGCCAACTCACACAGATACACTATGCTCCTCTTGATGCGAAGATAATCATCCAATTGCACAACAATATTAGGAGTAAGTAAGCATGAGCGACACGCTAAAACAAGTGGAACCAACACAAGCGCGAGCAATACAAGCGTCCCTTTTGAAAGAAGTATCGCACGTTCCAGCTAGGGTTCCGGGAACTGATGGAATGCCAAGGGTCGTAATTACAGGGGATATTCGCCTGCGAGTAACCGAGTCGTATGCCGCGCTCAGGCCGGTGAAGGGGCACTACCGCATCGAAACGGAAGGGATGCAGGAACCCTTGCATGTCATCTGGATGATCGAAGGAAATGTGCTCAACCATACAGTGCATTCCATCGATGTCGAATTTGACGTGCGAGGAACACCGGCAGGAGAAACACTCACGCGGGTGTTGACCGCACAAGTGACGGAGAGAAACGGGCAAGGTTGCATCGTTCACAGTAGTGTCTTCGTCCAAATTCTCGTGGTGAGCGATGATCTTCCCTATGAGAGATCCGGTGCTCGATAAGACCTCACGGTAGAACTGCGCTTCTAGCTCTGCGCCGGGCTTCGCGGCGCTCTTGCCGAATACGTTTCCTCATGCGCTGCCCAAAAAAGCGCCAGGCGAGGAACAGCAGCACGAGGACGCCTAGGAATACCCAGCCTGCTCTCTCGATCAGCATCTGCAGGCGGTCAACTTCTGCAGCCAGAAGATATCCGAGCAAGCAGAAGGCCGTGTTCCAGAAGGAAGCGGCCACCAGTTCATACACCAAGAAGCGCCGGTAGTCCATCCTGGTCATACCGGCACTCAGTGCCACAAACGAACATAAGTGCCCGATCAGGTGCGAAATGAGAATCGCCTTCCCCCCATATTTTGCGATCAGTATACGCGCCAGGCGCAGCCGCCCGGCCAGCCGTATGCGGCGACCCAGCCTGCTTGTGCTCCACCCAGTGGCAACACGGGCCAGGACGAACCGCCCAAGGAGGTAGTCGATGTGATAGCCAAGGATCGTTCCAAGTGAGGCAAGGAAGATCACCCAACCCAAGTTGAGGGTACCGAGACGGGCATACACGGCTCCCAATAATGCTAACGAGTTTCCAGGAAGGAGCAAACCGAGGAGTGCGGTATTCTCACCCAGAGTGCCCAGGAACACGGTCAGATATCCATATTGATTGTAGAATTCACTGAGTAGCTTGATCCATTCGTTTAGTGATAGAGCTGGCATACTGCATTCCCATGTCTTCTGCGCTCATGAACCAGATAGTTCCTGAAAGCATCACTCGTTTCCTTTTGTTCTCACTCTATTCTCATGAAGGTCCGCAGCAACTTGTTCGGCGCGTTCAACCCGCAGGCGGGCAATCCGTAAATGGTCCATTGCTTCTACTTGGAGCCGGTACCCATCTATGTAGACAGTGTCGCCAACCTTGGGAATGCGGCTAAGCTCACCCAACACGTAGCCTGCGATCGTCGCATAGTAGATATCACCAAAGCTCACTCCAAACTTCTCAGCGAAGGCACCAATCGACATAAGACCATCCACTGAATAGGAACCATCTGCCTGTAACTCCACCTCAGAGCGCACACCTTCCTCCAGCGTATCGAACTCGTCTTGCACCTCTCCGACAATTTCTTCCATGATGTCTTCCAGGGTGACGATACCAGCCGTCTCACCGTATTGGCCAATGACCACGGTGAGGTGTGCTTTTTTGTTTTGCATCAGAGCCATGAGTTTGGTGATCGATGCCGTCTTTGGCACGTTCAAGACCGGTCGAAGTATGCTCTGGACGGTAAATGGTTCGTCGGACCTCCTCTTGCTAACTAAAGCAAACACATCTTTGATGTGGACCACGCCAATAATGTTGTCCAGTGTTCCCTCATACACAGGAAAGCGGGTATAGCGCTCCTCGGCAGCTTTCTCCAGGAATTGCTCGAATGTGATGTCCTTGGACACGCCTATAATCTCGGTACGCGGCACCATCACCTGCTGGGCGGTCTTATCGCCAAAGTCAAAGACACGCCGCAAGAGTACCTCCTCCTCATTATCCAGGAGACCAGCCTTGTGGCTCTGCGCGACCAGCATCTCCAATTCTTTGACCGTGTGGACCGAGGCATACTCGCTGGTAGCTTGCATGCCTAATGCGCGCACGACCAGGTTGCCAAACCCATTCATAAGTACAATGAATGGGCGAAAGAGACGCGCAAACAGGTACAGGGGACGAGCAACGAAGAGCGCCGTTCCCTCGCTGCGCTGTAAAGCAATCGATTTGGGGACCAGTTCTCCAAGGACAATATGGAACATCGTAATCAGGAAGAAGCTGATGGCTACAGCGGCACTATGGGCAAGCTCTATTGCGGTTGCGTCCCAAGCGAAGGCGAACAGCGGCTCGATGAGGTGTGCCAGGGAAGGCTCGCCGATCCAGCCCAATGCCAGACTGGCCAGGGTAATACCAAGTTGCGTAGCAGCAATGTAGCTATCCAGGTGCTTAAGTTCATCCTGCACCACTTTCGCAACGCTATTGCCTTGGGCTGCAAGCTCATCTATGCGCGTTTGACGCACCTTCACCAATCCAAACTCTGCTGCGACGAAGAAGCCATTGGTAGCCACCAGCGCACATACCGCCAGCACCCCTACGAGTGAGCCTGCATCCAATTGATATACTCCCTTCAAAATATGTGGGCAGGAGTACTCATGCAGTCCTACCGCAAACATGTAACGAACACCTTGCTCTACTGTGGAATCTCAACCACATGTAGAGACCCACTATCTCTTCTGTGGAAGGAGGGAATAGAGCCTCTACGCAACTACCCTTCCCCTTTCCTGGTCATAGCATATCGCACTGGTATGAACTCACACTGTGAGGTAGCTGAGATGAGTCTGAGAATGTATCATAGTTTATTGTGTGCTTGTTCGACTCATCCTCAGTTCTCAGCCCGGTCTCAGCCAATCTACAGCATCATCTCATTTGAAGCGGGTATGCTCGTAGTGGGAGGATGCGGAGGGTTCTGCTCTACGATTATCCCTTCCTCTACCCCTCCCTCGCGCATGAATGACGGATGACTCTAGTATCATAGAAACTCGTCTGTCAGATTGGCCAGAAAGGACGGAGTGCCTATGAGCACCCTCTATACAACGAAAGAATCATCAGCAGACTGGGAGCCAGAATCCGAAGATGCTGGTGATGCCAGGTTGAAGGCCTCTCGTGAATCGAATACGCTCGATAAGGGCTTAGATTTCTTGGTTGCTGATCGAGAGGATAGGGAGGTCGATCTCGTGCAGGTGTATCTGCGGGAGATTCGTCGTATTCCCCTGCTCTCTGCTGAGCAAGAACTCGACCTGGTACAGCGCATACAGCGTGGAAAGCTCGAGCGTCTCAAGGCAGGAGCCCATGTCAATCATCACATTATTACGGCCGCTGAGGAGGCTCGGTGTGCTCTCATCGAGGCCAACTTGCGGCTCGTTGTCAACGTTGCAAAAAAGTATAGCGGTCTCGGTGTGAACTTACTGGATCTGATTCAGGAGGGGAACATTGGCCTCATACGTGCTGTCGAGAAATTTGATGTGACCAGGGGCTACAAGTTTAGTACCTATGCGATCTGGTGGATTCGCCAGGCCATTACTCGTGCCATTGCCGATCAGATACGAGTGATTCGTCTTCCTGTATATATGATCGAGAAGATCAATCGTCTCTTTCGTATCAACAGTCGTCTGCTACAGGAGTTAGGGCGCGAACCAACGCTCGAAGAGGTTGGCAAAGAGTTGGCGCTACCCTCAGAGCAGCTGCAGGAAATCATCATGTACAGCCAGGAGCTGAAAAGCCTGGAAACGCCAGTGAATGAGGAAGAAGATCACCATCTTGGGGACTTTATCGAAGATCAGGCGGAGCAAGATCCTGCTGATCGTGTCTGTCACGAGATGCTCAGGGAGGAAGTGGAGAAGGCTCTTAAGAGCTTGACAGTACAAGAGTATAGGGTACTTCATTTGCGCTACGGTCTGGATGATGACTGTCATCGTACATTGCGAGAGGTAGGTGAAGTGTTAGGGGTGACACGTGAGCGTATCCGCCGAATCGAGTTGAGGGCTTTGCAGAAACTACATGCTACGAGCCGCGATTGGAAACTGAAGGAGTACCTGTACTAGCGATCATCGCTACCGTCGAATAGGCGGAGCAGGCTCAGGCAGAGATTCAGGATCCAGAATCACTACCAGTCGCTGCCACCACCAAAATCACCTCCCCCAAAGTCGGGACCTTCACCACCGAAACCACCGAAGTCGACAGGAACGCGCACAGGGCCCTACTCCTTGAAGACATAGCCCACACCGCGAACAGTATGGATGAGCCGTGGCTCACCCTCCGCCTCCAGCTTGGTACGCAAGTAGCCGACATAGACTTCCAGGACATTGGAGGAGCCTTCGAAATCCAGCCCCCAGACACGATCCAGGATGATCTCACGCGTGAGTACCTGGCGCGGACGACGCATGAGGAGCGCGAGCAACTCATACTCGGTGGGGGAGAGTTCAATCTCACGCGTGCCACGATGGGCTACACGGGTACCAGTATCCAGCTCAACATCGGCATAGCGCAAGACCTCGTGCTGCTCCTCCTGGTTTCGCCGCAGCAGGGCCTTGACACGTGCCACCAGTTCTTCAGGGGCAAATGGCTTCACCAAATAGTCGTCCGCTCCCGTCTCGAGTCCTTTCACCCGGTCAGCGACCGCATCACGCGCCGTGAGCATAAGTATCGGCACGTTGTCGCCTGCCGCACGCAGCCGCTGCGCCACCTCCAGCCCGTCCAGCCCTGGCAACATGATATCGAGCACGATCAGATCGGGGGGATGCTCCAGTGAACGATTGAGGGCCTCGCTGCCGCTAGCCGCGATAGTGACACTATACCCTTCATAGGCGAGGATGCGTCGCAACAGGTCTGTGATGCGTGGGTCGTCATCTACAATCAAAAGGTGTGCTTTCATCGGCCTTCCTCCAATTTCTATGACTACGGGGTCGCCTCCAGGAGGATCAAAAAAGCCTGTGAGTCCCTCATCTCCTTGTGGAGGCCCCTGTTGTTTTACATATTCATGTCTCCTTTATGCTATGGAAAGTATAACATGCCGATATGAAGCGATCCTAAGACGAGGCTGAGACCAGGCTGAGAGTTCAGTTCATCTCATACATACACGGTCTGCTCGTGCTACAAGGAGAAGGATCAGCAAACTTTCTGCTCTTCTGCAGAGAGTTGGTTGCGGATCAACCGGGCATAATATCTGTTCTGCTTTACTAACTCCTCGTGTGACCCGCTCTCCACGATGCGTCCCTGGTCAAGGACGAGGATCCTATCTGCGTTGCGAATCGTGCTCAGCCGATGGGCTATCACGATTTGGGTACACCCCAATGCGTCGAGATTGCGCTCCACTACTCGCTCGGTGATGACATCGAGAGAACTGGTGGCCTCATCGAGCAAGAGAATAACAGGCGCATGCACCAGGGCACGAGCCAGCGCCAGGCGCTGGCGTTGTCCGCCGGAGAGGGTGGATCCTTGTTCCGAGACCATGGTTTCGTATCCCATTGGCATCTGCATGATTTCGTCGTGTAGCCCTGCTATCTTGGCCGCCTCGATAACCTGCGCCAGACTCAACTCAGGATTGTAGAAGGTGATATTTTGCCGAATTGACCCATTGAAGACATACACATCTTGTAAGACGACTCCGCATTGGGCCCGCACCTGCTGATAGTTCAGCACGGGCAACGGGATATCATCATAGCAGATCTCCCCTTCTGTCGGCTGGCAGAGGCCCAGCAACAGTTTGCCCAGCGTACTCTTGCCTGATCCGGTTCGCCCAACCAGCGCCACTTTCTGTCCCGCTTCGATCTGCACTGTGATATCTTGTAGCACTTTCTGCCCTTGCGGCTCATACTGAAAGCTGACCTGGTCAAGCCGGATGCGCCCGCTGAGTCGCGGGGGAGCGTGAACCTGCTGCACCTCTTGCTCTGGGGCAGCCTCCAGCACATCAACGAGTCGTTGCAGATGAGCGCGAATCATCTGCAGCTCCTGCCCACTGGTGACCAGGGACTCAAGCGGAGTAAGGATGACACTGGAAAGCGCGACGAGGGCGAGCATGGTGCCGACCTGCATGGTCCCTTGCAGCACCTGGATGGCACCCATCCAGAGCAAGCCCAGCGACGACACTTCGTTCAAGCTGCTCATGATCGTGTTGATGCTCGCAGACAGATAATTCTGACGCGTCGATTGGTTGACCTGGTCAGAGAACAGATTGGACCACTGCTCGAACGCCTGTTGTTCGGCCCCCGCTGCCTTGACCGTGGCCATCCCGGTCAGCAGTTCCGCCAGGTAGCCCTGCATTTTGCCTTGCGCCTCCAATTCACGACGGGCGCGTGCCTGCAAGGCCCCGGAGGACAAGAGCAGGACGAGGACCTGCAACGCCCCGATGGCCAGCACCAGCAGTCCGAAGGGCAAGGACTGCACCAGCAACAGTGCCAGGTAGGTGACGATCAAACCGCTATCGAGGATGGCCGCAACCAGGTGCGTTCCCACTAAATCTCGGATGGCCGTGTTGCTAGAGACGCGGGCAAGCAGATCGCCGTTGGAGCGCTGCTCAAAGAAACGCGCTGGCAAGAGCAGCAGATGCTCGACAAAGGCGGGCATGAGATGGGTATCCAACCGCGCCTGCAGATAGACCAGCAGCGATGCACGCAGTTGCAGGGTCACGAATTGAGCCAGGAGCAGGATGAGCAGCCCTATGCCTAACAAGCCCAAAATATTCGTAATATTCAGCGGTATAATCTGGTCGACGATCACCTCGGTGAGCACAGGCACTGCCAGGCCAAAGACCTGCAAGAGCAAGCTGGCCCCGATGATCTGCAGCAGCATGATTGGCATCCGTTTCAGGTACGTGATCACATAGGAGGACAGCGTGCGCGAGGCCGTAGGGAGCCGAGGCACGAACTGTTCACCTGGTTCGAGCATAATCACCACGCCCGTGAAGCCTGCATCGAACTCCTGGGCGGTCATCCGTCTGCGTCCTGACGCCGGGTCAACGACCCCAACGGAGCGTTCAGACCAGTCTTCGACGATCAGGAAATGATTGAAAGCCCAGTGGACGATGGCTGGCAGACGAACATCGCGTAAATCTGGCTCCTGCAGAGCAATAGCGCGAACGCGCAAGCCATAACTGCGTGCAGCCTGGACCAGATCCAGCGCGGACAGGCCATCTCGGCCTACCCCCGTGCGGTCACGGATCTCTTCCATGCTGGTGTGGTGACCATAATAGCCCAGGATCATCGCGACACAGGCCGCCCCGCATTCGACAGCGCTCATTTGCTGCATCATGGAAACCCGACGTCGCTGCCGGGGGCGCATGACACGCTGAAGCATCTGCCAGCATGAGGAACGAGGAGGCCAGGGCGGAGGCAAGCTCATATCCCTACGCCCGGGTTGGTAGGGACGTGAGCTTGCCTCCGCCCTCTTGTTCGCGGTCTGCTGTTGGGAAACCTTCTGCCGAAACGTGTCTTCCACCCGCTAGCCTCCAATCAGGTGATCCATCCCCGGCACCAGCGTCAGGACACTGCGCGTCCCGGCCTGGATCTGAGCCTCGACCAGGCTCCCCGCATAGGGAGAGGCGGCAAGAGCAGTTGCGGACTTGACGACCACCACCACCGACGGTTGGGTGAGGCTTGCGGCGGCTTCGCCTACGAGATCGTAGCGCTGGCGTGCCTCAATTGGGCTGATAGCCCCGGGTTCAATCTGGCTCACGGTTCCTGTGAACTGGAGGTCTGTCGAAGCCAGCTGGAGCTGGACAGGTTGTCCAACGCGCACCTGGCTCGCCTCTGAGGTCGGCAAGAAAAGCAGGGCCATGACCTGCGTGCTCTCAGATGGGGAACCAGCATGCTGCGCCTGAAGCACACCCGATCCTGACACGAAGATGGGAACCTGTGCCCACCAGGCAAGTCCACCAGCAAGCGCCAAGCAGCTGAGGAGGATCCAGGAGCAGAGGAAGACCGGGGGCGACACCAGCCGTGGCAACAGACTCTGTTGCTGACGCTGCTGATACTGCGCCAAGGCACGTTCCCGAAACAGGGAACGAGGAGGAGGAAGCATGATGGATCACCTTACTGGCTTCGGCCATCTCCCTTGCGGAAGATGGCCGTTGAGTTCACTGTAGTCTAATACCAATACCACAGGGAACGATGACGACGATGCCGCCGACGATGGTGATGGTGATGGTGATGGTGAAAACCTCTGCCACCATGGGCTCCCGTCACCAGGGCCAGATCCTCGTCGGTCAAGGCCATGGCTCGCTGTAAGTCCTCCTGAGGGCTCAGACCATTAGCATCCAGCATACGCCTCGAGGGAGAGACAATCTTCGAATCCATGAAAGACATCCTTTCATGAACAGCTCCCGGAGATCTTCGACACGATCCCTGAAAAGCTGGTGACCCAACGAAAGGCACCAGCTTCCTGGAGCCATCTGCTACACCTGAAAGCAAAGGAAGACTTCTCGCGCGATTGGGTCCTCCGTTTGCTCGTGTGAGCAGGAGCATCAACTTCCACTGGTCACTATTGACCTGCAGAATGGTGAAACAAAAGCAGGAGCTTTGGCAATCAACCGATGCTGCACACCAAGCATGAGACGAGAGTTGGGCTCGCGCCGGAAGGAAAGTTCCTTCTCTCGGTCTGCTTGTGCTTTGAGGAAGCGTTTGCCAACGCCTCTGTTTTGACTCACTCAAGATAGGTATACCATGGCTCTCTGAGTTGGATTTGTGAACAGGCTGAGATGAAGCTGAAGAAGCGCGGGGATACGGTTCTGATACAGAAGGCGAAACGTTTGGACAAGATTTCAGGTCGATAGTTGCGCCATAAACTGAAGATTGGCTGCTTTGAACAGCGAAGTTCCTCCGAAAATAGCTGTCACCGGTCACAAAGTTTGGCTCATACACACTTTTGACACTCGCTGCGTACGTTGCCACGACTGGTCGGCGTTTTCCTCATCGAGGCCAACCAGGCGCGGCATCCACCTCCCCGACCTAGGTGATTCCGCGTTCCTCTTCCAGAAAACGACGCAGCAACCCCAGGGCCGTCTGGAGCCATTGCAGCGTCTTCAGACTGGAGTTGCCGCCCTCGTGATCGACGAGGTAGTCTGCTATCGCGCGTTCAATGGTTGTACTGGTGCGGCGTCGAGCAAGCGGATCCCGTTGTGCTTTCTTCCAACCCGTTTTCCTCGTTTTCGTGGTCTCGGGGGTAGCGCGGCGATCTTCAGCCTGTTCATCCAGCTTCGCCCGTTGCGCAGCAGCACGCGCCTCCGTAATGTGCTTTGAAGACCTGGCAGAACGTTTCTCTTCTATATGTTATTCATTCCCTCTTTCCATGAGGCAACCGGGCGGTGACGAGAGACGGGTCAAGCGGTCGCAGCGGTTGTGGGTCAAATGGTCGCTGAACGCGTTTTGGCACACGAAAAAACCGTCTGCTCTGCCCTCCATCACTGTCTGGTTGTTATCAAACAGCGTGTAAAGCGCCCTTAGAGAGACGGTTTAGAGAAGAACGCACCTGGCAGGACTTGAACCCGCAACCCCTTGATCCGAAGTCAAGTGCTCTATCCATTGAGCTACAGGTGCTTCAACGACATTGTATCATCAGTGTCAATCAGGCTCGTCGGTCTCCCAATAACAAGCGCGAGAAGCCCCTAACCCGCCCTCACCAGTCAGAATAGTCCAACACCTGGTAGTACTCAATGCACAATGCCTTGTACGCCTGTGACAATGCTGGGCATTACGGTAAGGTGTGTGTACCGGCCCCTGGTACGGAAACAGATTATCAGTCTGTTGTTTTGCAACTTAAGGCAGTTGCCGCCCTGGTGTTCGCTACTAACCATTGGTGCTAGTGTTACAAGGAAAACTCAGCGATGCTCATCTGAGAAGGATCAGCATCGGGATGCAGATGATAAAAGAGCGAAAGCAAGACGTTGAACATGGCAACGACCGAAGCCAGACGAGCTTGGATGTAGGGACGCAAGCGGTGTCGGATGCGCTTGAGGTCACAGACGACCGTAACCATCGACAAAGCCGTCTCGACCGTCATGCGCTCATTCCAGGTGCCTTTGGCACACAATTTGAGGTTCGCTGGAATGCCCTGCTTGCTGCGAAAGCCCAAGTCGCCCAAGA
>WNEZ01000438.1_pt1 | contig 40647 bp, 33 predicted proteins | sample 5400521 | NCBI WGS metagenome assembly WNEZ01 (sample SAMN13153339, study PRJNA577476) | soil metagenome | isolation source: 120 cm saprolite under Douglas fir tree site 2 hole 1 replicate 1 | place: USA:California | collected 2015-04-18
GGTGCAACCGCGGACCGCGCCACGGCGCGGCTCGGGGCCAGCCTGCACGTGAAAGGTGAGATCTCCGGCAACGAAGATCTGTTGATCGATGGATCAGTCGAAGGACTGATTCAGCTCGATGAACGGAAGCTGACTGTCGGGCCCTCGGCAAAGGTAACCGCCGACATCATTGCCCGCGAGGTGGTGGTCTACGGCAACGTGAAGGGCAACCTTCGCGCCAAGGATCGGATTGAAATCAAGAAGGATGGTTCGGTCAACGGTGACCTGACTACTTCCCGCATCATGATCGAAGACGGCGCTTACTTCAAAGGCTCCATCGAGATCGACAAGAGTCCGGAAAAGGAATCGGGTTCAAGTGCATTTGCCCGCACCTCTTCGGCGCCTGCAAGTGCGGCCACCAAGACCATTTAACTTTCGTCCATATTCAATACTGTTTTCTATAACGGCGCCCCGGCTCAACCGGGGCGCCGTTCGTTTGTTAGCCAGACGTTTCCCTCACCGGTCCATTATTTATTAAATTTACAATTATAATAGAAAGTATATCGTCGCTCCGGGCATCCTTTCGGGGTTGCGCGGCGGCTGGTCCCAACCCTCACTTGTCTCGGAGCACCAGCCTCCGCGCGGAATGTACACGGGGTCATCTCATGGGACGGTTACGTCACGGCGTCCCTCTGGCAGTTCTCCTCTCGCTCGCATTTTTTTGTGAAGGTTGTGGCGGCTCATCTTCAAGCCCTCCACCTCCACCGCCTGTTGCTGATTTCACCCTGAACCTGTCCTCAAGCTCGATTTCTATCTTGCAAGGCGCCACAAGCTCTGCGGTCAACGTTTCCGTGAACTCTTTGAACGGCTTCTCGGGAACCGTTCAGGTAGCGCTCAATGCGCTACCTGCCGGTGTCACCTCCAATCCCGCAAGTCCTTTCAGTGTCGCCGCCGGTGCGAGCACTCCCGTTATTCTTGGCGCCGCAACAAATGCAACCACGGGAAATTTTACCGTTTCCGTGCAGGGCACCAGTGGTACTTTGTCGCATTCGGACCCGCTGTCTGTTTCGATTCAAAGCGCCGTCAATTCCACGCTTCCGCGCACCGCCTATGCGAGAACGGATTCGACGTCAGCTTCCGACGACCCCTTTGGCGAACCCCATCATCGCCACATCGCTGACGATCCCGCGAACAGGCACGTCTTCATCGCCAATCGCGCCATGAATCGCGTGGAAGTTTTTTCAACTGCGACGCTAACTCGTGTCGCGCAAGTATGTGTTCCCGGCGCCAGCGGCGCCGACCTCTCCGCCGATGGCTCGACTGTCTGGACTGGCACCGCACTCGATAGCATCTTCGCCATCGATACTGCCTCCCTGCGCGTCAAGAACCGCTATCATATGACCGGCCTTACTCCGCTGCCGAACACCATCTTTAGCCGTCCCATCGAAGTCCTCTCCCTTTCGAACGGCAAGTCCATGGTCCGCCTCCGTCAGCCCCTCTCCTCCGTAGCCCTGCTCGCCCTTTGGGACCCCGCCTCGAATTCACTCACCGATCTCACTTCCTCCGCCCCTGCCGTTTTTCAGCAGGGCGTAGGTGTTCTTGCCCGATCAGGGGATCATTCGAAAGTTCTCGCCGCCGCCGCCGACTCCAACGGTGAACTCGCCCTCTTCGATTCCGCAGGCAACGTGGTCGCGGGCCCCCTCGCGCTCGGTGCGGGTGTAATTCCCCGGGTTGCTTCCAATTCCGACGGCAGCCGCTTTGCGGCGCTCTTTGCCGTAAGCGGCACCACGCAACTTCTTTTGCTCGATGCTTCTCTCAAACAAGTTGGCGCCTACGTTCCCGCCATCGTGCATGGGGTCACGTTCTCTACGGACGGAAATCATCTTTATCTCAGCGAGTCCGCTTCCGGAGCATCTTTCATAACTGTTCTCGACGGTCATACAGGTCAACTCATCGGCCGCGTTCCGGACGCGTCGATTCAAGGCGTTTCCTCGGAAATCGAAGCCGCCGACGAAACACAGCTCCTCTTCGGCCTTGCGAATCGCGGCGTCACCTTCGTCGACGCCGCTGCGCCAGCAAATTTGTCATCCACGGCTCCCGCCGTCGCTGCCGCCCCAAGCCTTCAGCCTTCCGAGGGGCCCCTCGCTGGCGGAACTTCGGTCACTCTCGCCGGCCAGAACTTCACTTCCGCAACTCCACTGAATTTCGGATCTCAATCGGTTTCAAACGTCACGGTTTCCGGGCCCACCCAAATCCAGGCAAGCTCCCCTCCAAGCGTCACGAGCGGCGCCGTCAACGTAACCTCCTATTTCCAAAACGGCTGGCTCGCTATCGCTCCGGACGCCTTCAGCTACGGTCCGCAAATTCTACAGCTCCTCCCCAACGCCGGCGCAAACACCGGCGGCGACTCCGTCCAAATCTACGGCTACGGCTTCGGCACCAATCCCACGAAAATCACCGTCAATATTGGCGGTGCAAACGCCAGCATTCAGAAGGTGGAGAATGTCACCGCCATCGCTCCTTCCCTCAGTCTCGACAGCACCTATCCCTTTTCCCTCGAACGCATCATTCTTCAAATTCCTCCTGGCACTTCCGGCAAAGCCGACGTCTCCATTTCGACACCGGCGGGCGCTACAACTTCCCCCAAATCATTTCAGTACCTTCAAAGCGTTCAGTCTTTCTCCAAACCCGGCCTCTTCAAGTTCCTCCTCTACGATCAGACCCGGCAACGCATCTACCTGACAAACGTAGACCACGCTGACGTTTTCGATCTCCAGCAAAAAATATTCCTCGCCCCGCTCCAGCCTCCCGGTGGCCCTTCGATATTTACCGGATTGCGCGGTCTGGCTCTCAGTCCCGATTCTTCACGCCTCATCGTCGCCGATTTCGGCGCTCAAAATGTCTATCTCCTAGATCCGGTCGCGGGAACCGGCACCACCGTGCCGGTCGGTGGAGTTCCCGGCTTTACGAATTCCGGTCCCGCCCGCGTCGCCGCCACCAGTACGCAAACCGTTTTCGTCGGTCTCAGCGGCGAAGGCGGCTCTTCTGGCGCGTGTTCCTCTTGCCTCGCTCAAATGAATCTCACCGTGAGCCCGCCAACCATTCAGCCCGCGCCACAGCCGGAAGTCACCAGTATCACTGGCGCGCCTCTCGTTCAGGGCACCCCCGCGGGCAATCAAGTTTTTGTTGCTTTCGGCGCCGCGCCCGGCGGCCCCGTAGCTGTCTGGAACTCGAACGCCCCGAATCAATTCATCACTTCTCCCGCCAATGCCTCCTCGTCTGACCTCGGAGTTTCCCTCGACGGCGACATGTTCGCTCTTCAGTCCCAGCGTGCCACCGAAGCACGCGCCGCCGATCTTTCTCTCACCTCCGTTCCCACCTCTGCCGAACTCCAGCAAATTCCCGCGCGTGTGCTTGTGCCCGGCCTTGCCTTGCATCCTTCCGGTGCCCTGATCTATCAGCCCTTCCTCACCGCCGCGCCCGCCAGCGCGGGAGTGCAGGGCGGCATTGATGTTCTCGACGCCCGCTCCGGCGCCCTCCGTCTGCGAATTTTTCTCCCGCAGCAGTTCATGACCGATGTCGACGGCCTTCACGGCAGCTTCCTGGCCACCGACGAAAACGGCCAGCGCCTCTTCGCCATCACCTCTTCCGACGGCACCGCGCAAAACGCCGCTTTAACCATAGTTCAACTCGCCGCAGTCCCCCTGGGCATCGGCGCGATTACACCTTCGACAGTCGCAGCAACCGGCGGCGCCACGGTCACCGTCCGCGGCAGCGGCTTCCAGAGCGCCACCACTCTCACCATCAACGGAAAAGCCGCCACCGTCACCTTCAAAGACCCCAACACTCTCCTCGTCGTAATGCCTAGCCTCACGCTTGGCCCTCAGCAAATCACGCTCACCAATCCCGACAGCGAAACTGTTTCCCTGGACGCCGCCCTCCTCGCCAACTAGGCTAGGTCTTGCCCTTCAGTTCTCCCGCATTTTTTCTAACCTTTTTTGCGATTTGCTCATCGAATTTAGTGAGTGCGAAAAAGTCGGTTGTGCTGTGGGGGAAATTCGCTCGGCGCACGATTCAAGGCGAGGGTCTGCATGGAAACGCGAAAACTAGGCAACTCCGATATCAAAATAACTCCCGTCGGCTTCGGTGCCTGGGCGCTCGGCGGTTCCGGCTGGGAATTTGCCTGGGGCCCGCAGGACGACGCCGATTCCATCGCCGCGATTCATCGCGCTCTGGAGCTGGGCGTCAATTGGATTGACACCGCCGCAGTGTACGGCCTGGGCCACTCCGAAGAGATTGTCGCGCGCGCCCTGAAGGAATGGCGCGGCCCCCGCCCCTACGTTTTCACCAAGTGCATTTTGCGCTGGAACGAGAAAGGCAAAATTTGGAAGGAATTCAGCGCCGAATCCGTTCGCCGCGAATGCGAAGACAGCCTTCGCCGTCTGCAAATCGACGTGATCGATCTCTACCAAATGCACTGGCCCCCGGAAGACAACAAGCCCGGCATCGACGAAGCCTGGCAAACTCTGGCCGCCCTCAAGGCCCAAGGCAAAGTCCGCTGGATCGGCGTCTCCAATTTCGACGTAGCCCAAATCAAGCGTGCCGAAAAAATAGCTCCAGTCACTTCTCTGCAGCCGCCCTACTCCATCATCCGTCGCCAAATTGAAGCCGAGATTCTCCCCTATTGTGAGAGGCAGGGAATTGGCGTGATCAACTACGCTCCCATGGCTTCCGGCCTGCTCACCGGAGCCATGACCCGCGACCGCGCCGCCGCCCTTCCTCCCGATGATTTTCGCAGCCGCAATCCCGAATTCCACGAGCCGCGCCTCTCTAAAAACCTCGAACTCGTCGAGCGTCTCCGCCAGGTCGGCGCCCGCCACAATCGCACGCCCGGTGAAGTCGCCATCGCCTGGACGCTGCGCAGCTCAGCGATCACCGGCGCCATCGTTGGCGCGCGCAACGCCAAGCAATCCGAAGGCGTCATGCGCGCTGGCGAACTAAAACTGACGGCCGCAGAAATCGCCGAAATCGAAGGCGCCGCCGCCGTTGCCACAGCTCGATAAGACTTCCCAATCGCCAGGACGGAGCAAATAAATGGACTTTGGACTCAAAGGCAAGAAAGTCGTCGTGTCCGGCTCGACTGCAGGCATTGGCTTTGCCATCGCTGCCGCACTCGCCGCGGAAGGCGCTCACGTCATCATCAATGGCCGCACCGAAGCAAGAGTTGCGAATGCCCTGCAGGGCATCCGTCAGCGTGTCAAGAACGCCGACGTCCGCGGGATTCCCGCCGACCTCGGCACAGCCCAGGGTGTTGCCGCATTCCTGAAGCAAGCGCCGGAGGCGGACATTCTCGTCAACAATCTCGGGATCTTTGAACCCAAGTCATTCCTGGAAATCCCCGATTCCGACTGGCTCCGTTTTTTTGAAGCAAACGTTTTGAGCGGCGTTCGCCTTTCACGTCATTACCTGCCGGGCATGCTCCAGAAAGACTGGGGCCGCGTGATCTTCATTTCCAGCGAATCCGCCCAGCAGATTCCGGCCGAAATGATCCACTACGGCATGACCAAGACCGCCCAGGTGGCTGTCGCTCGCGGTCTGGCGGAATCTGTCGCCGGCACCGGCGTCACGGTGAATTCCGTTCTTGCCGGTCCCACTGCTTCGGAAGGCGCTGTCAGATTCGTCGAAGGATTGGCCAAAGAACAAAGGATCTCAACGGCTGAATTCGAGAAGCAATTCTTTTCGACGGTCCGCCCCACTTCGCTTCTCAAACGTTTTCAGACTCCCGAAGAAGTTGCAGCAGTCGTTGCCTTCGTCGCCAGCGCGCAGGCGATCTCGATCAACGGCTCCGCTGTTCGCGCCGAGGGCGGCGTCGTTCGCAGTATCTTCTAGCAGACAATCGTCAGGCACGCTGGTAATCCGGTCGCCAGCACTTAATGAGTTGTTTGATCGCTTTGCGCTCTGTCAGCTTCTCTTCCAGGACTTTTCTCGTCAGCCCCGGCAATTCCGCATCGCTCGCAAACCGCAGCGCCACCACCTGATCGATCGTTAGCTGGTCGCACCTGGCTTGCAGATCCGCAGGCAGTACCCGCTCATAGCGCAGCCGTTCTTCCAATCGAATCACCCGGTCCTGCACCGCCAGCGCAAACCCCCTTCCGTAGCCCAGGCCTACGAATAACGCGGCCGCCACCAATACCGGAATGAAATGGACGGGCACGAATCCAAGCTTGATCCACATGTACACTTGAATCCCAAAGTTAATGACCAGCATCGGCAGCGCAAAAAAATGAAACAAAGGCACAAACTTTCCATGATTTGCAAAATTTTGCTCGCCCATTGTTCTTCCTCCATTCTCGCGCTTGATTGTAGCAAACCCAGGTTTCCCGCCCCGCACTCACTTTGTGCCGGTTTTACCTGCTTCGATGTGCCGCCCTTTCTTCTGTTGCTGGCCGATTTCTGAACCGATCCCTGCCGCCCGAGCATCCAACCCTTTGGACGAGTTCCTCCGTCCGGCGATATGCTGAACAAGAGCAATTCACCTGCGCCGGAGGCGAACCACATGGCCAAAGCATCCTGGGGCGGAAAAGTCATCGCTGAAAGCAACGCCACCGTCGTCGTCGAGGGTAACCAGTATTTCCCGCGCGAAGCCGTCAAGAAGGGCGCCCTCAAGCCCAGCAATCACACCTCTGTATGCCCCTGGAAGGGCACAGCCCACTATTACCACGTCGAAGTGGACGGCATGCGCAACGACAATGCCGCCTGGTATTACCCCGAACCCAAGCCTGCCGCCGCCGAAATCAAAAACCACATCGCCTTCTGGAAAGGGGTCCGCGTCGAGGCCTAACCCGCCACGCCGCCCGAGTTCTTCCTATTTCCCCATCTCATTCTTGAAAATCGCCCCGTTGTGCATCACAAAGCGCACATGCTCCAATTCTCCGACATCTTTTAGGGGATCTCCTGAGACGGCAATCACTTCGGCGTACGCGCCGGGAGCAAGAACGCCGATTTCTCCTTTCATGTCCAGCATGTCTGCAGCCCGCGAAGTCGCGGATTGAATTGCGTCCATTGGCGGCATCCCCAGCCTTACCATTTGCCGAAATTCCTGCGCCATCGGCTCGGTCCAGGGAATCCCGCCTATGTCCGTCCCATAAACAATTTTCAGGTGCGCCTGCAGCGCTTTCTTGAAGCTGATTTCGTGCACGGCGGCCCGCGCGCGGTCGCGCTTTCCCTCCGGAGTGTCCACCGGCGCCCAATCCCCGTAGTAGGGCGAAATAGTCGGGCAATACCACGTCCCTTGCCGCTGCATCTGCGCGATCTGCGTGTCGGTAATTTCCAGCCCGTGCTCGATGGAATCGCATCCGCCATCCAGCGCACGCTGCAAGCCGATTCCGTTGTAGGCGTGGCACGCCACTTTCTTTTGCCAGCCGTGCGCCTCGTCCACGATGGCCTTCAACTCTTCCACCGTCAGCGTCGGCTGCGATACCAGCTTCCCTTGCTTGTCCACCCACGACCGGTGCGTCATATACACCTTGATCCAGTCGGCTCCGTGCTCGAGCTGTTGCCGCGCCGCCTTCCGCGCTTCCACCGGGCCGTCGACAAGCTGGGCGCCTTTGGGCATCTCCAGTTCCGGCGCATAGCCTTCCAGGTTGTACCCACCGGTGGTCGAAATCGCGCGCGTGGCACAAAACAGTCTCGGCCCGGGAATCGTCCCCTCTTCAATCGCCTGCTTGATCTCGACGTCGCCGTATCCCGCGCCTTCCGTCTCCACGTCCCGCAGCGTCGTAAAACCCTGCTCCAGCGCCCGCCGCGCCGCGAAGGTCGCCCGCGCCGCCCGCAATGCAATCCCCGCGTTCAAGATATTCGCGTCGTACCCACCCTTCGCGGGATCCTCGCCCCACAAGAAAATGTGCGTGTGCGAATCGATGAGTCCCGGCAGCACCGTCGCACCAGAAAGATCAATCACCTTGGCTCCCGCCGGAATCGCCGCCGAACCGTCCGCCACTTTTTCAATCCGCTCTCCGCGCACAAAAATGAGCTGGTTCTTCCGCGGCGCCTCGCTCACCCCGTCAATCAGCGTCCCCGCGCGAATCACCGTGAGCGGCGGTAGCGCCGGAGACGTGGACTGACCCCGTGCGCCAACACAGCATAGGGTCAGCGCGAGTGTGAAACAGGCAAGGGAACGGCGCATGGTGATCTCCTCAACAGCGTCCGGTAGCTTGCCGCAAAGGGATGGCTGATTGCAACCATTCCGCACAGGCCGGCACTCATGACGGTTTCTTGGTTGGGTCGGGCTCAGGTGGATTAGGGACGTAGTTGATTCCAGCGCGCCTCTCTTCGGCGATGACGGGCAGTGTGCGAAGAAGCAAGCCAGAGATGTAGGCGAGGACCTTGGCACGACGAGAAGAGATGCGGTTCTTGGCGGCAAGCCAGTATAGGCAGCGCAAAGAATGGTTGATGCCCTGAGCGGTTTGGAAGTCTTGGGCATCGCGGAAGAGGATGTCGGCGAGGTCGGCGCGTTCGTTTTGCTTCAGGTCGGCGTGATGATTCGCGCAGAGTCCGGACTGCGGGTCGAAAATGGCGAGACGGCATTGGCGGCCCGAGGCACTGCGATAGGTACAACGATTGGGAAGTACGGCTGGGTCAATAGTTTGGAGTTTCATCTTAATCCTCGATTTGAGATTTGAGAGATGCGGATTCTAAAGAAGTTAGGATCCGGGAAAAGAATTTGCTGGAAACACAGACACCCTTTTTTTGTGAAAGAGTGCGGAAGAGTATGAAAAGAAAAGAGTTGAGTTTTGGGTGGGTGCAAAAAACGGCAAAAGAGTGCGGAAATAACAGGAAGTAAAGGAGATAGGTCGAAGAATGTTGGGAGGTTTGCAGGTTTGAAGGTTGGAATGTTTGAGGAAAAAGAGGTTAAGAGGCCCGACGGGATCGGGATCTCCGAATAAGAGTCAAGAGTTGAAATCAGAGAAACACAGGAGGAGCGAGGGCTACCTTGGCGGGAGTGGGGTCGAGAATTCACGAGACACGGTAGCATATATTAGTATATTTGTCAATTAAAATATAAAGTATTTAAATAGAATAAGCTGCGAAGTCGTTCGAACGGGTGCGTAAGAGAAAGAAAACAAAGGTGTAGAGCTTACTGGGGGCGGGAGAAATGCGTATTGAACGGTTTTAGGCGAGATTGAGTTGCCGGTGGATGAGAGACGAGAAGGCCAGACCCTGAGGGGAGAGACGCGCATCCGCCAGCGCGGTTCGAGTGTACAATGTCGGCTGCTCGCTTACCCGAAATCGAAATCTTGGTGAAAAAAATGAATGCAACGACTGCAAAGACTCAGAACCCGCCTGCCCACGTCGGCATGTTTCAATTGTTGAATGGCGTCTTCGTGACCGGCGCCATTTCCTGCCTCGCTCGCCTTGGCGTTCCCGATCTCGTCGAACATGGTCCAAAGTCGGCTGACGAGCTTGCCAAGCAGATGGGAGCTGACCCTCGCGCACTCTACCGCCTTATGCGCGCCACTGCTGCCGTGGGAGTGCTTTCGGAAGGCCCCGATGGAAAGTTTTCCGAAACACCCCTGTCAGCGGTGCTGCGCAGCAACGCGAATCCCAGCTTGCGAGCCTTCGCGATCATACACGGCAGAGATTGGCATGGACTCGGCTGGTCGCAACTCGACTATTGCGTGCGCACCGGAAAGCAAGCGCTCGACAAAATTTACGGCATGCCCATCTTTCAGTTTTTTGAGCAGCGCCCCGAGGAGTCGCAACTCTTTAATCAAGCGATGAGCGATTTATCGACGATTGACGGTCCAGCGGTGGCGGACGCCTATTCGTTTGGCGAAATACATTCCATCGTGGATGTAGGCGGCGGGCACGGACTTCTCCTGGCGACGATCCTGGCGAAGAATTCGCATTTGAAGGGAACGCTCTACGAAGTGCCGCACGTCGTGGCGGGCGCCAAGGACGGACCGCTCAAGCCGGTGATGGACCGCTGCACCCTCGCGTCCGGCGATATGTTTTCTTCGGTTCCCGCGGGCGCTGACGCATACATCATGAAGCACATCATTCACGACTGGCCGGATGATGTGTGCATCAATATTCTCAAAGCTTGCCGAAAGGGCGTGAATTCCGGCGGCAAGCTCCTCGTGGTGGACAACGTGATTCAGCCCGGCAACGATTTCGCGCCGGGGAAATTTCTCGATCTGCAAATGTTGATCTTTCCAGGCGGGTGCGAGCGCACCGAAAAGCAGTTCCGCGAACTTTTCGCAGTTGCGGGTTGGAAGTTGAGCCGTGTCATCCCCACGGCTGTTCCCGAGTCCATCGTTGAGGGAGTTCCCGCATGAGGCCCAGTCCCGAACGCGTTGGGACAGGCACCATCATAGATGGGCTTGGTTCAAATTTGTTTAAGGATTTTGTGGCACAATCATGCTCAGGGTCCTTGTTAGTCCGACAATCGGAAACTGCCCGTTCGCCATCATGTGCCCAATAAATTAGGCTGGAGTCTGGAATATCCTTTTTCATGCGCCCATAAACTGAGCGGAATCGCGGCCAAATCATCGACCAGCGGGATGGCGTGGCCGTCTTTCGTCAAATCCACACCGGTGAGATAAAACTTGCAGGTGTCGCAGGCTTCGACACGGATGTGGGGCAACTGCTCTGCTACGTAGACCGGCAATTTGCCTTCGGCTTGTTCGCCGCACGTGGGGCAATGAATCCGGCGAAATTCCCATTCCTGCGAACAAAACGAACAGAGCAAGAATCGCTTCCCGCTGTCGCCTTCCACTCGCAGCACACCCAAGAGCGGCCGCGCGCCGCACAAGGGACAAACCCGCACGGTCACAACCATGGGAGCCCTCGGTATCAGCGTGGCGCGAAACTCGGCGTACGGTTGCAAAAAAGCCCGAGCTAGGAACTGGGCGAACGCTCCGACTTGCTGGTCGAACTTGCCGCCGTGTTGCCAATAGGCTTCGAGGCTCGCAATCCAGGAATCCGACGGCAGCAGCGCCATTTCATGCGCGGCTTTCTTCAGCGCCGCCGGAGCATGCTGTTCGATGGTGGAAAGAAAGCCGCGGGAGTGGGGAAGAAGAACCGTGAGGTCGAGGGGACTTCGCAACTCGGCGGCGAGCGCATCGCGTGATTTGACGCCGCTCGACGCCGTGATGTTGGCGCGAAGCGTTTTTTGGAACGCGGCGACGTGTTTGTAGAAATCGAGAAACTCAGTAGCAAACGCATGTTGCGCCGACAGTCGCTCGGCGCGCCGCATTCGCGCGTCGTATTCGGTCCCACCGGTTTGTGCTGTTGTCATTTGCGCGGCGTGGACGACTCGCGGACAATCTCATCATACCAGCCGGGATGGTACCGCTTGGCGAAAGCGATCGAAACGTCGCCGCGGATGACCGAGCCAAACGCTCCGCGTTCCGCGAACACGCCCATGTAAATGTGGATCAAGAACAATCCAATCGTGAAGAGCGCCGCCGCGGGATGAACAAGAACGGAAATGTATCGCAAGTACCGAAGGTTCCACGGAATGTAAGTCGGGAACCACAGCACCAGGCCGCTTGCCAGCAGCGCCACGGTGCTCCAGAAAAATCCCCAGAAAAGGAATTTCTGTCCCGCATTGTAGCGCCCCGCCGGCGGCATCTTGTCGTCTTGATTCGTGCTGTAGTACCGCACCGCACGCCACCACGCTTTGTCCACGTCCGTGTGCTTCATCTGCGGCGCCCACATGACATACATATTCCACACCGCCGCAAAAAAAATCAGTCCGGCCCACGGATGCAGCATCCGAGAAACCGGCGCCCCGCCCAGAATCACCGCCACCCAGAACAGCCACGGCGACCAGAACGCCAGCCCGGTCAACAGCAAATAAATGTACGCCCCCGCCGCGACCCAATGCGTCAATCTCTCTTTCAAGGTGTACCGGAGGACGTGCCCGTGAGGAATTATCTGTTCCATATTGCTCACGATTTTGTTCCTCCCGGATTGATGTCTTCTTCCTCGCGGGCCTTCGGGCCGAATCGCAAATAGTGCACAAAGAGGCCTATCAATCCGCCGACCATGGCAACGTTGCCAAGCCACTTCAGCGGCCCCTTCCACAGCTTCACCGTCCAGGGGACGTGCGGATCGCTTGGCAATCCGCCGTAAATCTCCGGCTTCGTCGCGTCATGCAGCACGTAAATGACGCCGGTGCCGCCAACGCCCGGCGGATCGTACACGCCGGCATGCGGGAAATTGGAATGCTCGCGAAGTTGCTTCGCGCGCTTGCCGGCGAGGTCCAACATGTCGTCCTTGCTGCCGAAGTGCAGACAGCCCGTGGGGCAGGACTTGATGCACGCCGGTTCCAGCCCTTCGCTCACGCGATCCGTGCACAGCGTGCACTTGAACACGCGATTGGTCTTCGGGTTCATCTTTGGAATGTCGAACGGGCACCCGGTGATGCAATAGCCGCACCCGATGCAGTTGGCTTGCTGAAAATCGACGATGCCGTTCGTGTATTGCACGATGGCTCCGTCCGCGGGACACGCCGCGAGGCACCCCGGCTCTGCGCAGTGCATGCACTGGTTCTTGCGCATGAGCCACATCAGCGAGCCGTCCTCTTCGCGAACGTGTTCGTTGAAGAGGATCAGGTTCCAGTAATTCCACCGCGTTTCCGGCATGGTCTGGTAGGTATTGTCGAAAATCGTTTCGCCGAAGGGCAGGTCGTTCCACTCCATGCAGGCCACTTCGCAAGCTTTGCAGCCGATGCACGTGGTGGTGTCAATGAGTTTGCAGACTTTATATTCGCGCTGCGTGTCCTCGCCGGGAACGGTCCCGGCGTGGCCTGAGATTTTCTGGATGCGCAATATTTCCTGGCTCATGGCATCCTCTACACTTTCTCGAGCTTCACCAGGAAGCCCTTGAATTCCGGAGTGTATGCGTTGGGATCAAAGACCGTCGGCGTGAGTAGATTCACCAGCGTCTTCGCATCCTTGCCTTCATCCTCGGCGATTCCCCGATAGCCTTGATGAATGGGAATGCCAATCTGGTAGACTTTCTTGCCGTCGATCATCATCGCCTTAATGCGCTTCGTGACCATGGCTTTCGCAATGTACTCTCCACGGATGCTCGAAACCTTTACCTTCTCGCCGCCGATGAGCCCCATCTCCTGCGCCATTTCCGTGGAAATCTCCACGAACGGCTCCGGCACGAGCTGGACGTTCATCGGATTGTTTTTCGTCCAGTAGTGATAAAGCTCGGTCAAGCGATAAGTCGTGCAGACGACAGTGTAACCGTCCTTCGGCGTGGCATATTTGTCGTCCGGGGTCTTGAAGCGCTTCACCACGGGATTGTGCGTTTGCGCCGGATGAAGCGGGTTGTCAATCGGACTCTCGATTGGTTCGTAGTGTTCGGGGAAAGGCCCATCGGCGAAGGCTCCAAGCGGCGCAAAGATCCGGCCTACGCCTTCGGGATTCATGATGAACGGGCCCATGTGATCCTTGGGCTTGGAATCGGCCTTGAAGTCCGGCACGTCGTTGCCCACCCATTTTTGCGTGCTTTCGTTCCACCAGACTTGTTTTCGCGTTGGATCCCAAGGCTTGCCGTCCGCGTCGCATGACGCGCGGTTGTAAAGCACGCGGCGGTTCGCAGGCCAGGACCAGCCCCAGCCAGGATGTATGCCCAAATTTGAGGGGTCCGAAGGATCGCGCCGCGCCGTCTGATTGCCAGCCTCGGTGAATGAGCCGCAGTAAATCCAGTTGCCGCACGACGTCGTGCCATCGTCCTTCAGCCACGCGAAGCCGGGGAGCTGCTGGCCGGCCTTGATTTGCTGCTTCGTCGCTGGATCCTCAAGATCTGCCAGCGCCTTGCCGTTGACTTCCTTAAGCACTTCCGCCAGGGGAGGACTCGATGGGACGCTGTAATTCCATGTCAGGTTCAAGATGGGATCAGGGAACTTTCCACCATCCTTTTTGTAGAGTTCGCGGACCTTCAAGAAAATTTGCGCGACGATCGCCTGGTCCAGCCGGCAGTCTCCAGGCGTCGGCAAGGCTGTATTCTTCCATAGGAGCCAGCGCGCGGAATTGGTGAACGAACCGTCCTTCTCGGCAAAACCTGCGCAAGGCAAACGGTACACTGTAGTTTGAATCTGCTTCATTTCGTCCTGGGTGATGCCGGGTGATTTCCAGAATTCGCTGGTTTCGTCGGGGTAAATCTCGCCCACCACCAGCCAATCCGCTTTCTTCAGCGCGTTAATGTTTTTCTTGCTATCAGGACCGATGGCCACCCCGTTCATCCCGAAGGCCAGCATGCCTTTGACGACGCCGTTGTACATGTCGTCCCATAGCTGCACCCAGGAATAGTTGCGATCCACTTTCGGCAGATAATCGAACGCCCATCCGTTTTGCTTTGTGGCCGCGTCGCCATAAAGGGCCTTCAGATAACTGGCCGCGAATTTCGGCGTGTTGCTCCAGTAGTTGAACGAATCCCACTGGGCGGGCTTCGAGGACGTCGGCGTAATGCGCTTCATCCACGATTCGAACGAAGTATCCGCGGGAGTGGGCACTTTCAGATAGCCGGGCAAATTGTCGAAGATGCCAGCCATGTCCGTGGCGCCCTGAATGTTCGAATGGCCGCGCAGGGCATTTACGCCGCCGCCCGCCCGGCCCACATTGCCGAGCAACAGTTGCAGCATCGCCGCTGTTCGAATGATCTGCGTGCCGAACGTATGTTGCGTCCAGCCGACGGCGTAAATAATCGTGCCCGCCTTCTTCATGTCGCCGTCTTTGCGAATCGAAGTATAGAGGTCAGCGGCTTTGAGGAATTGTTCCTTGGGAATGCCCGTGATACGCTCGACCATCTCCGGGGTATACCGCGAGTAATGTTTCTTCAGCAGTTGGAACACACAATTGGGGTTCTGCAGCGATAAATCGAACTCGACCTTATCCGGCAGCCGGGGAGCGGGCGGAGCGCTTCCGTTTGCTGGATGCACCGCGTCATTTCCTCCGCCTGTCCCCGCGTAGTTCCACGTGGACTTGTCGTAACTCTGCGACTTGGCGTCAAAACCGGAGAACACTCCATCCGTGTCGGCGGGCAGCTTGAAGTCGCCTTTGACGATGAACGCCGCGTTTGTGTAGTTGACCAGATATTCTTTGGCGATGCGGTTGTTCTCGATGGCATAGCGAATGACGCCGCCGAGGAAGGCGATGTCCGTGCCGGCGCGAATCTGGCAGAAGAGATCGGCGACCGCGGATGTGCGGGTGAAACGCGGGTCGACGGAGATTATTTTTGCGTTGCGTATACGTTTCGCTTCGACCGGCCACTTAAATCCGCAGGGATGGTTCTCGGCCGGATTACCGCCCATGATGAGCATCATGTCGGTATTCTTCATGTCGACCCAGCCATTGGTCATTGCGCCCCGGCCGAACGTTGGTCCCAAACTTGAGACCGTGGGGCCGTGTCAAACCCTGGCCTGGTTTTCCAAATGCACGACCCCCAGGGCGCGCATGGATTTCACAACCAAATAATTAAACTCATTGGTGTCGGTGCAGCCGCCGATCCACGCGACTGATTCCAGCCGGTTCACCGTGTGTCCGGCTGCATCCTTCTCGATGAAACTCTCATCGCGCGTCTTTTTCACCCGCGCGGCGATTTCGCTGATGGCGTCGTCCCACGAAATATCCTGCCATTCGGTGCCACCGGGCCGGCGCACCAGGGGCTTCAGCAAGCGCCGGTCGTTCATGATCTCTTGCTGAAGCGAGGAACCCTTGGGGCAAAGCGTGCCGCGGTTGGTCGGATGATCCGGGTCACCCTCGACGTGGACCACTTGCGCGGTCACATTCTTGGCGCGGTCGCCAATGGTGTAGATGATCGTGCCGCAGCCCACGGCACAGTACGGGCAGGTCGAGCGCGTCTCGCTCGCTCGCGCAATCTTCAGCACGCGCAGTTGCGCATACGCGGGTTTCAAATCGAAGCCAAACACTGCGGCCGCGGTTCCGCCAATAGCACTTAACTTCAGGAAATCTCGGCGAGTAGGATTCATGCTGGGCCTCACCTGCGGGAGAGTAAGGTAGGGAAAGTTCCCGCAGAATCTCTTTAATAAGCCTTGCCAGCCACTGTGTCAAGAATGAATTTTGGGAATCCTGAAGTTACCGACGAACGCTAAATTTCCAGTATCCGGCGTCGATCGAATAGCATCTAATTTGAATCGAATTGGCGTAATCCGCTAATTGCTCGCCTTGATTTTTTCCAGTACTTCCCGCCGCACGATGGTTTCGCCCGCGTATTTCACAGAATGCCGGTAATACAAAATTAAATCCTGCAAGTTGCCAGCGAGCATGCGGCCAGCAAACGCCTTTGCCAATCCCGCAGGCATGCCACACCGGGAGCGATAATAAAAGGATGCTTCCGCTTCGAATCGATCCCACCACCCACAGCCCTGGAAGCGTTGGTCAATTTCTAGTGGTACTTGTCCGGTGGGATTTCCCCTGATGTGAGATTTCTTGTTGGCGTCCAAAAAGGGGTGAATCCCGCGCGGAGGGGAACAAACTAGCCTGAGCTCGCTCTCTGTTCCGCAACTGGGGGTTGCAACCGAGTTCTGGCATTTGAGCCGCGCCATGTTGGAATCCGTCTCTTCTTCTGCCTCCCATGCCACTGCACGCCCGGCTGCTAACCCTTCCGAGGACCTCCGAGGCAACTCCGGTGAGCCCGACTATACTCACCCAAAATGCCTCCCCCGCGATAGAATGGATGTGACCCCAGAAAGGCCTCCGACATCTGTTATTTTTAGAGGCCGCAATCCGTAAGGTAAAGTGAAGATTACCAATCCAAAGGAACAGGGGCGCTAATGGCGACTCCAACGATTTCTCCAAAACACGACCTTGGCTCCTTGCGCATCGGCGAAGGCCAGCGCAAGGGATCCAGCATGGGCAAGCGGGTGATGTACGCGGCGATACCCGTGCTCATCTTCGCAGGCATTGTCGCGGCTGCGTATGCCTTTCGCATCCAAAAGCCGGTTGTTGAAGTTGCTGCCGCGGCGAAAGCAGACGCGGGGGGGCGGCAGACGCTTCTGAACGCCAGCGGCTACGTAACGCCGCGCCGGCGCGCCACGATCGCGGCGAAAATTACTGGTCGGGTGACGGGGGTTTTCTTCGACGAAGGAACGCGCGTGGCGGAGGGCCAGCTTCTAGCGACACTCGATGATTCCGACGTCAAGCGCGCACTGGACTCCTCGAAGGCGGACCGCAATTCCGCGCAGGCGGCCATCGCCGACCTCGAAGTCCAACTGAAGAACGCTAAAATCGAGCTAGGCCGCGCCGAGCAACTGCTGCAAGCCGGGGTGCAAACGCAGCAAGCTGTGGACAGCTCCACGATGGCTGCCGACAGCCTGAAAGCGAAAATCGAACTGGCCAAGCAGCAAGTGGCTGCCGCTGAATCCCGTATCGGCGTCGCCCAGCAGGCCGTCGATAATTGCACCATCCGCGCTCCGTTCGCGGGGATCGTGGTTTCGAAAGATGCGCAAGTGGGCGAAATGGTGTCGCCGATTTCGGCGGGTGGGGGCTTCACGCGCACGGGCATTGCAACGATTGTGGATATGCATTCGAACGAATTCGAAGTGGACGTCAACGAGTCTTACATCGCCCGCGTCGAACCGGGGCAGGACGTGAAAGCGATTCTCGACGCCTATCCCGACAGGGAGATTCCCTCAAAAGTTCGCACCGTCATCCCTACGGCGGATCGCCAGAAGGCGACGGTCAAAGTGCGCATCTCGATTCCCAATCTCGAGAAATACAATTTCATTCTTCCCGACATGGGTGTGAAGGTGAGTTTTGAAGGACCGGCGCAAGCAACGCCGACCAAAGGGGCGGAAGCACTGGCGTACATCCCGAAGAGCGCGATTCGAACGGACGCAGGAGCTTCGTTTGTGTTTCGCGTGAAGGACGGCAAAGTCGAGCGGCGGGCGGTAAGCGTCGGAATGGATCGCGGGACGGATGTGGCGATTCTGGCGGGAGTGACTCCCGGCGATTCGCTGGTTGTGAAAGGCCCCGAGAATTTGCGTGACGGAGATAAGGTCGAAATCCGGCAATAGGAGCTGAGCATGATTCGAGTTGATGGGAACGGCGATTCTACCAGCCTCATCCGCGTGCGCGGTCTGAACAAGACCTACAGTCGCGGCGGAGAGAAAATTCAGGTCCTGCAGGGCCTCAATCTCGACGCCGACAAGGGCGACTTTGTCGCGTTCATGGGCCCGAGCGGCTCCGGTAAGACCACCTTGCTCAATCTCCTTGGCGGGCTGGATGTGCCATCGGCGGGGAGCATTACGGTGGACGGCGATGAAATCACGCACATGTCCGCGAGCAAGCTGACGCACTGGCGCGCGCGCCACGTCGGATTCATCTTTCAGATGTATAACCTCATCCCGGTGCTGACTGCGTTTCAGAACGTCGAGCTGCCCCTGCTTTTGACCAAGCTTTCCAAGTCCGAGCGGCGCAAGCATGTGGAAACCGCGCTGGGCGTCGTCGGCCTCTCCGACCGCATGAATCACTATCCGCGGCAGCTCTCCGGCGGGCAGGAGCAGCGCGTGACGATTGCACGCGCGATTGTCTCCGACCCAACTTTTTTGCTGTGCGACGAGCCCACCGGCGACCTGGACCGCAAGAGCGCGGACGAAATCATGGCGCTGATTGACGAGCTGGTTGGCAAGTATAACAAGACGATTTTGATGGTCACGCACGACCCGGTGGTGGCAGCGCGCGCGCACACGACGCTGCATCTGGAGAAAGGTGTGCTCATCGAAGGCGGAAAGTCCAAACAGCCGGTAATGGCGGGAGGTGCAGCATGAAATTCAGCCGATTGATATTCGCCAATCTTTTTCGTAAAAAAGCACGGCTGATTCTGACGATCGGCTCGTTTGCAGTGGCGCTGTTCCTTTTCACGTTCCTGGCGGTGGTCAAAGGCGCGTTCAGCCGCGGCACGGAGCTGGCAGGAGCGGACCGCCTGGTGATCATCAACCGCGCGGGCCTCATTCAGGTTATTCCACTTGCGTATCGCGACAAAATTCTGGCCATCCCGGGCGTCAAGGCGGTGACTCACAACAATTGGTTCGGGGGCGTCTATCAGGATGAGAAGAACTTCTTCCCTCAGTTCGTCATTGATGTTGAAAATCAGCGGCAGGTCATGACGGAGATGAAGGTTCCCGACGATCAGTGGAAGAACTTTGTAAATGATCGTCAAGGCGCCGTCGTCGGCGCCACACTCGCGAAGCGCTTTGGCTGGAAGATAGGCGATCGCATCCCGCTAAAGAATGCACTCTATGGCCCCACGAAAACCTGGGAGTTCAACCTGGACGGTATTTACACGAACGACCACCCGGGCGGAGACGAGAGCCAGTTTTGGCTCCAATGGAAATACTTTGATGAAAATATTCCTTCGACGATAAAAGGCTCGATCGGCTGGTACGTCCTGAAACTCGACAATCCGGACGATGCGGTGCGGGTCGCCAAAGCGATCGACACGGGGTTTGCGAATTCGTCCACGGAAACCAAGACGGAAACCGAATCCGCTTTCCAGGCGGGTTTTGCCAAACAGTTGGGCAACATCGAGTTCCTGATCCTGACCATTGGCGGAGTGGTCTTTTTCACCTTGCTGTTAGTGACAGGAAACACCATGGCCATTTCCGTTCGCGAACGAACCAGCGAGCTCGCCGTCCTTAAGGCGATTGGATTCACGGACCGCTTTGTGCTCTTTTTTGTGCTGGCGGAGTCACTGGTGATTGCCTTGATCGGGGGACTGATCGGATTGGGGTTGGCGATATTGACGATACCCGTTGTTGGCGCTGCGCTCAACGGCTTGTTGCCCCCGTTGCTTTTGTCTGCCGCCGTGCTGTCGTTCGGACTCGGCTTCGCGCTGCTGGTAGGGGCGGCCAGCGGATTGCTGCCGGGTATTGGGGCTATGCGCTTGCGCGTGGTTGACGCGCTCAGGAGGGTCTGAAGTGGCCATTCCGGTTGTCTACAATTTGCGAAGCGTGAAGGCGCGCTGGACCTCGGCGATCGTTGCGGTTCTCGGCATCGCGGGCACTGTCGGCGTTTTTGTCGCCATGTTATCGCTGGCGCGGGGATTCCGCGCAACCCTGGTTTCGTCTGGTTCAGTCGATAACGCCATGATCATGCGGGCCGGGGCGACTTCGGAGATGACCGGAGGAGTGACGATTGATACGGTGAAAATTCTCCAGGATGCTCCAGGCATCGCGCGCGGTGCCGACGGACCTCTGGTAACCGCGGAGGTCGTGCTGGTGGCGCCAATTCCGCTGAAATCGACGGGCACAGACGCCAACGTGCAGCTTCGCGGCGTATCCAAGAATGTTCTGGAGATTCGCAAAAACGTGAAAATCGTGGAAGGCCGTATGTTTCATCCCGGCCTTACCGAACTCGTCGTCGGAAAGAATGCCAATATCTCTTACGAAGGCCTTACACTCGGGAATACCATTAGCCTGGGGAGTCTGAAGTGGCAAGTGGTGGGAGTCTTCGACGCGGGCGGAAGCGCGTTTGATTCAGAAATCTGGTGCGACGGGCATTTGCTGGGGCCCGCTTACAACCGGCCAGACACTTTTTTCCAATCGGTCACGGTGCACCTCACGTCGCCGGATTCGCTTCAGCAACTCAAAGACTCAGTCACGTCAGATCCGCGCCTCAATGTGGATGTTTCGCGGGAGATTGACTACTACTCGAAGCAGTCCACGCGGTTGACCACGCTGATCACCGTGCTCGGAGGACTGGTCGCCGCCATCATGGCCATTGGCGCCGTATTCGGCGCGCTCAACACCATGTACTCCGCGGTATCAGAGCGCGGCCGCGAGATCGCTACCATGCGGGCGCTAGGGTTCGGCGGGCCGTCGGTGGTTTTTTCGTTTGTGATTGAGGCCCTGCTGATATCGTTCGTCGGCGGACTGCTTGGCTGCATCGCGGTACTTCCGCTCAACGGGCTCACGACCGGCGCGATGAACCTGCAAACCTTTTCGCACATGGCCTTCGCGTTCAAGATCACCACGGAACTGCTGATCAAAGGCGTCATCTTCGCGCTGTTCATGGGCGTTCTGGGAGGGTTGGCCCCGGCGATTCGCGCCGCAAGTCTGCCTATCTCGCATGCGCTGCGCGAGTTGTAGAGGAGTCTTGCGTAGTCGTTGACTTCTCGGCGATCAATCCGCAAGTTTTAGCTTTTCCAGGTACAGATTGAAAGCCGCCTTGACCTTGGCAGCATCGGGTAGCTTGCCTTTCGCATCGGTGATCGGGGTGATGAACTGATCCATGGCTTTGTCAATGTCATCGAACAGCGGGCGGTTCGTTTTCGCCAGCGCGGTATCTCCGCCATACTCTTCCGCTTTGTCCCAGAGTCTCTCCAGCACGCGGGCCATCTCCGCGGCTGCTGGGAGGTCGCCCTTTTGGAAATCGGCATAGATGTGCTGAGCCAGGGCACGGTACGCTCCCATTTTCGAATTATCCACACCATTCTGCTGCGCGACTTTCTTCTCTTGCGCCAATGTCAATCCGCCTGCGGCAAGAGCCAGCAAGAATGCGAAGAACACGAAGGAAAGGGTCTTGCTCGTTCTCCGGAGGGGGTAATTCATTGCATCTCCTTTTGATTCGCGCATGATTCCGCCCCACGAGCCGGCTAATCCGCGTAAATTTCAGACGTTTACCGTTTTGTAGCACGAATCGAAGGAATGCGAACACCGGCGGTGGGCCGGTCTGTTAACAAAAAGGTACGTAGGCCGCAGCGCCGCTTGGATCGGTGCCTGCGTTCCTCGGAGTTCATCGCACCGGCCTGGAGTCGCCCCCGACTCACCCTTGAGTGGAACCAATGTCCAACTGTACAACGCTTTATTCGACCCCTGTTTCATTCTTCGGCATGATGCCGCTTGACGATTCGACAACCGCGAATCTAGCCTAAGGGAGAGGTTATCGGGAGCTAGATGAGCACCTTCGGAAAACCGGCCGCGGACAGGCGCCCCTGTGCATTCTGTGGCAAGCCCATTGCTGGGCATCTGAGGCAGTGTCCCTTTTGCCGCGAGGCGGTTCCGCAGGTGCAACTGTCTCAACGCAAGGGACCGGACGGGCGGCACCAGATTCGCCGCGGCCTGCTTTACATGCTTCTCGCCGGGGTCATTCACTATTTTGCCGCTGGCTATGCGAAGCCCTTCGAGATTCCTCTGCCGGCCCCAATGCTTCCTCTGGTGACGCAATACCTTACCCCGCTGCTTTTCCTCGGCGGCCTTGGCATGACTCTCTACGGGTTGTATCTCAAGATCAAATCGTGAACCAGCTCCGGGCGGATTTTTGTTCGAATCTGCCGGGCTTTCCGAAGACGGCAAGCGAATTACTCCGCAGCCAGCGCACCTGTCCCGATGGCCAGCTTGACTCATTGGAGGAGTACCACCCTTTCGAATGCACTCTCTAACTCGCCTGCTGTGGCCTACTGGGGGTGAGGCCGCATCCCCCAGCCTTGTCCCGAGATCTTCGACTGAGGAGTCACTATGAAAAGATCGTTCCTGGTCGTGGCAATTCTGATTCTAAGTGTTTCTCTTTTCTTGACCGTGGGCGCGGAGCGCGCAGGGGCGCAAGGCCCCGCGGGCGCAGGCGCTTCCACCGCGGCGAAGGGGAGTTCGAGCTCTTCGGGCTCGCATAGCTCCCATTCCCTCAATCCCATCAAGTGGGTGAAGAAAGACAAGAGTTCCCCCGATTCGAAAGGCAGCCGCAGTGACATCGAAAAAAAGCTGACCCCAAAACTTCAGGCCCAGGGTATTTTGCCGCCCAGTTCAAACGCTGCCGATGCGTGTGCGCCTTTCGTGGCATTGGATCAGTGCCTCGCCTCTCTCCACGCCAGCCACAATGTTGGTGTGGAGTTCAACTGCCTGCGCGCGAAGGTAACCGGCGTACAGACCAGCGCGGATCTGTCCGGCTGCAAGGGCTCGATCGGCGACAAGACACAGAGCCTGAACAAGGCCATCCATGAGATGAATCCCAGTGCGGACGCCAAGGGAGCGACCAAGAACGCCGAGCAGCAAGCCAAGGACGATCTCAAAGATCTCGGCGCCTAGGGCAGAGGCAAGAGAAAAATAGCAACACGTTGAATCAACTGTTCGACCTAATCAAAAAAAATCTACGAAATCAAAGCAGGGCGAAGGCCGGTAATTCCGGCTTTCGCCCGCATTTTTTTGAAAACCAGAACATTCCGAAAAGAAGTCCTGCGACCGGCGTGTCACGCTCGGATCTAGACGGATGCGGCAGAAGCGGGGGGAGTATTGATCGGTGACGCGGAGGAAGCAGCCGCGGAGGCGGAAGACGAGGACGAAACGGACACCGGCACATCGGTGTCCGTGCTCGCTGCCGTCGCGCGGTAGCGCACGATCAGAAGTGTGAGGTCATCGGCCTGGTGAGCGCCGCGGGCAAAATTCTCAACCGCTTCGAGGACGCATTTCTGGAGCTGTTCGAGGGGACACTCGAGCTGACCCGTAAGTAGCTCCTTGAGGCGCGCGATGCCGAACATCTCTTCGTCGGGGTCCACGGCTTCGGTAACGCCGTCACTAAAGAGCACCAGGGTGTCTCCCGGCTCCAGCTTCAGGCAAACCGCGGTGTACTCCGCTTCGGGAACTAGTCCGACAGGATAAGAGCCCTCGGTGAAGGCTTCTTCGGCGGTGCCGTGGCGAATGAGTATGGGCGAAGGATGGCCGGCATTGATGAATTCGAGATGGCCTTGCTCATCGAGAATGCCGAAAAACATGGTGGCGTAGCGGCCAACTTCGGAATGACCGCAAAGGAAGCGATTGACGTGATTGAAGACGCGCGCGGGATCGGTGCCGAGTGTCATTCCGGAGAGCGCGCCCTGCAGCATGGTTGTGAGCAGCGCGGCGCCGAGTCCCTTTCCGGAGACGTCCGCGATGAGAAATGCAGTGCGGCCCTCGCCGAGCGGAAAGACGTCGAAGTAATCTCCACCCACCGACAAGCAAGGAAGATTGAATCCCGTTACGGAGAGGTGCGGGTATTCGCGGAAGTCGCGCGGTAGCAGCGCCTGCTGAATGTCGCGGGCGATATTGATCTCTTGCTCGAGGCGCTGCCGCTCGCGCTCGCGCTCCACAAGGCGGGCATTGTCAAGAATGCTGGCGGCGTCGGCGGCTAGTGCGTCCAGAATCTGCCGGTCGAGTTTGGAGAAGGCCGCTGGGCGCCGTGAATCCAGGTAGAGAACGCCAAGGAAATCGCCCCGCTTGATGTCGATCATCGATTCCTGGGTGTTCGCGCGGGTCATGGCGAAAAGCGGAATCACCACGACGGCGCGGAGCCGCTGCGCCACGATGCTCTGTGCAGCCTGCAAATCCACGTCGGCTTGCGCCAGGTCTTCGGTGATGACCGGGGACTGCTGCTTCAGCGCGAGTTGGATCGCGGTCTGGCTGGGCGTCAGGCTTTCGGGTGGCAGCCTAAGTCCGCCGCTGCGCCGGGCCAGCTTCACCTTGAGCGCGCCGCCGGCATTGGCTTCGAGAAGCAAGCCTCGATCGGCGTCGGTGACCGAGACGGCGTGATCCAGCATGTGGCCCAGCACGACGTCGAGGGGGAGTTGGGAGTGCAGCAAAGAAGTCGCTTCCAGGAGACGCTTGAGTTTGATCAGGCCGCCGCCTGTCGGCTCCGAGCTGGTGATGTGCTCCATGCGCGTGAGGAGCTGCGGAAGAGAATCATCGTCCGAACCCTTGGAGGAGCGAAAGATAATCTCGTAAGAGTCCTCGATACCGAAGGTGATCGAGTCGCCCTCCTGCAACTCACGGCTATCGATTTTTTCCCCGTTCACAAAGAGGCCGCGGCGCTGCCCGCGATCCTCGACGTAGAAGCGGTTGGCTTCGACGACCACGGCGGCGCAGTTGCGCGAGATGCGGCGGTCGGAGAGCTGCAAGTGGTTGCCGGTCTCTGCCCCGCGGCCGATCATAAACGGAGTTTGCGTGATGCGGGCGAAGCGGCGCGCGCCGTCCGGGGAGACAACTTCGAGGACTGCTTCACCGGCCATAGGTGCGGTATCGGGCATGGGCCACTTGTGCCGAATTGTAGCATGCGCGGGGCGGCTAGGAAGCAAAGCTGCACGGAAGTCGGAGATCAGGCGGCAGGAAGTACCGAAGGAGTGACGTTACGAGAGAACAAAATGGGAACTGTGACTCTTGAACATTCCGCGGTAAGGAAGGCCCTTGACTAGTTATCTGCCTAGTCAAGTAGCGGACCACTTCAGGCTTCCTCGGCCACGGCGGTGGTGCCAGAAAAACCGTGCAGGATCCGGAGTGCCCCCCCGAGAACCCGCAGCCCAGCGGTGGTCAGGTGGTCGACGGTTGAGGCGTCTGCGTTTTGATCCGCGCTGGCTCCAGGTTGGGCAGGAAAGCCGTGAGGATGCCGATCGCGGGCAGGTACGAACAAAGATGATAGACAAAACCCAGGCTGGTGAGATCGACGAGTTTGCCGAGCAGCGCTGCGCCAATGCCGCCCATTCCAAAGGCGAAGCCAAAGAATAGGCCAGAGACCGCCCCAATTCGCCCGGGCATCAGTTCCTGAGCATAGACAAGGATCGCAGAAAAGGCGGACGCAAGGATCAAGCCAATGATGACGCTGAGAACGCTCGTCCAGAAAAGATTGGAGTAAGGCAAAAGCAAAGTGAAAGGCAGAACACCCAGTATGGAAACCCAGATGACGTACTTGCGCCCGATCTTGTCGCCCACCGGGCCGCCGATGATCGTGCCTGCGGCGACGGCGCCAAGAAAAATGAATAGGTGCAGCTGAGCGCTCTGCAGGGACACGTGGAATTTGCTCATCAAATAAAACGTGTAATAACTCATCAAGCTGGCCAGGTAGAAAAACTTGGAAAACATCAGAGCCACCAGAATCGCAAGAGAAAAGGCAATCTTTCCAGCGGGTAACTCAATGTGTGCATGCGCTGCGGACATGCCGGCGAGACGCGCGGGATCGAGGGTGACAGATTTTATGGAATGGGATTTGTGATGTTTCGTCCAGGTGCCGATGTTCGCGAGCAGGACAATCCCGAAAAAAGCCAGAAACGAAAACCACGCCAGACTCGATTGTCCCTTGGTCAACACGAACGCCGCGAGCAGCGGACCAAGCGCGGAGCCCGCGTTGCCGCCAACCTGGAAAAGCGATTGCGCCATGCCGTGCTGTCCGCCGGAAGCCATGCGCGCAACCCGGGAAGACTCGGGATGAAATACCGCGGAGCCGATGCCAACGAGAGCCGCGGCGGCGAGAATTGTGCCGAAGCTCGGAGCCACCGCAAAGGCCAGCAGACCAATCAGTGTAATTCCCATTCCGATGGCCAGGGAATACGGCTGGGGGCGGCGGTCGGTATACAGTCCGACGAGGGGCTGGAGGATGGAGGCGGTCAACTGTAACGTGAGGGCGATCAGGCCTACCTGGCCGAAATCAAGATGAAACGTGTTTTTGAGGAGTGGATAAATGGCGGGGATCACGGATTGAACAGTGTCATTCAATAAATGGCAAAAGCTGATGGCCAGGAGAATTTTGAACACGGTCTTCTCACCCGTGTCTGCAGGAACGGCTGCCCGAATTGCAGTCAAATTTGTGTCGCTAACCATCTAGAGAAGGAGTCCCCGTAGCATTGGTGAAGGGCCACATTATTCTCACCTGACCGCCGAAGCGAGGCGGCGCGTGACGTAATCGGTGACGTAGGCGTCAAAAAGATCGTTCAGGCGTTCGCATACGGGGCCGGGCGCGGGGATTTTGTTGCCCGCGATTTCGCCCACGCTGATGAGATTGCGGTTTGTCGAAGAAATAAAAACTTCCTCGGCCGAATGGAGGTCTTCGGGACGAAGCGCCTGCTCGACGACCGAAACTCCAACTTCCGGGGCGATTTCCATGAGGATTCCGCGGGTAACTCCTTCGAGGCAGCCAGAGCTCAGCGGCGGCGTGAGAATTTTTCCTTCCTTCACGGCAAAGATATTTGCGGAAGTGCATTCGGCAACTTCGCCGCGCTCGTTGAGCATGACGACTTCGTCGAAACCCTCTTTCGCCGCCTCCGCCACGGCCCAGACATTATTCAGCCAGGAGATGCTCTTCACGCCGGACAGGGGAGACGCAGCGTGACGGCCATGTTCACGGAGTGCGAGGCGCACGATTTCGCGATGCTCGGGGAGACCGGCGCTGTATATGATGAGATCGACTTGCGGATGCGTTTCATCGCTCTGCCAGAAACCCACGGTGTTGTAGACCAGATAAACGCGCGCACACCCTTCGGCGACTTTGTTCGCGCGAATCACTTCGTGCAAGTGCACGCGCACTTTGGCGGCCGTGTACGTCATGGGCAGGCGGGAGATCGTGGCGTCTTTTTCCAGGCGGCGCCAGTGGCGCTCGTAGGCGAAAGCTTCGCCGCGCGAGATACGCAGCGTTGTGAAAATGCCCCAGCCGCAGATCAGCCCAGCCTGCCCGGGGGAAAGGCGCACCTTCTCGATAGGCAACAAGGCCTCATTATGAAAAACGTTCGGGTGAATCACGCGCGATCCCTCCGGATCGGAGCCAGATACTCTATTGTAGCCGAAGTCCCGCTGACGTGGGGAGCGGCAGGGGAAGCCGATAGTTCAATTTGGATACGTTTGAGGTGGCCTACCGAGCCTGCTGAAAAGGTGGTGGAAGTCCTCTAGGGCTTGCAACTGGCGGGGAGAAGCAGAGACCGGCCTTCGTAGATCCGGTTGGCGTCCTGAACTGCCGGGTTCGCATCCGCGATGCAGGACCAGTAAGACGCGCGGCCGAGTTGGGTTCGCGCGATCGTGGAGAGCGTGTCGCCCTTGCGCACTGTGATTCTGGTAGCCGTCCGCTTCGAAGAGACTGCCGCGGGCAGGTAAATCTGGGCACCCGCCACGATGTGATTGGCGTCAACGATGCCCGGATTGACGGCCAGCAGGTCGTGCCAGCGAAGACCCTTGCCCAGATTTTGCTCCGCAATCTTCCAGAGCGAATCGCCGGGCTTCACGACCACGGCGTTGAGCTTTACCGCGCCGCTCGGTGCTACTGGAGCGACAGGCGCTACCGGCGCTATCGGAGCGGGCGCGACGGGAGCGGGAGCGGCCGGCTGCGAAGCCACTACGCGGGAAGGCGCGGACATGAATACTCTCGGGCGCTCGAAAGGCGAATGCTTCACCGGCGGCTGGTAAGGAACGAAGTGCCGCGGCACCGGGTTGGAAACCGGCGGACGCACCGGCATCACCGGAGGCTTCGGCGAAGCGAGCACCGGTGCATCCGCGAACGGGAGATGGAACTCCGCGGAGCGCTCAAGCTTTTGCGACTCTTTTTGTTTGCGGAACCGGCGCGCCACGTCACCGAGGGGAACGTCGGCAGGAAGCGACTGCGCATCAACGGCTTCCGCTGATTTTTCCCCAGCAGGAGGGACCGCCTGATTTTTCTTTGCTTCCACCTGCGCGCGATCTTCCGGCGTGAGAATCTGGGGGCGCTTGAGATCCTGCTCGGTGTAGACATGCTTGGATTTTTTCTGCTGGCTCTCCTTCTGAGCGCGCTCCTGGCGAGCCGCTTCGGCGACGTCCTGGGCGAAGCACTGCGCGGCGCCAAAAGCGGCGCAAGACACAAAAAGTATTCCGGGACTGCAAATACGCAGGAAGCGAAACGAGAGCCTTGCGGCGGTCGAGGGGCCCATCAAAATAGGCGTGTCGAGATCAGTTCGGTGCATGGCAAACCGACCACGGGGGGGACACCGCTTAAGAAAAACTATACCGAATTCAGGGCCCCTTGGGAAGGAGGATTTTTGGCCCAGCCACCGGTCCTTGGGCGCCGGCGCGGTCGAAAAAGTCCTGATTTCTCGATGCTCGCCTGTCTGCTCACGGCTATTTTCGTGACCTGATTCAGCAGCCCCCCCGATTCCTTCTCCGGGGAGACTCTTCTCCTTCTTGATTTCAACAGAGGACTGGCGGAAGCTTGCTGCGTTATGATTGGCGGTCAGCCGGTTCTGTGGGGCCCGCAAGGAGCAAAGATACCATGAGCAGCAAACAAGATTTTTCACGCAGGCAGTTCGTTTCCTCCGCACTGTCCGCCGCCACGATTTCTTGCTTGAAGCCCGGCGGCGAAATTCTCACGAGTCTGACCGCCGCCGAGACTCGCGTTCGTGAAGCCGCTCCACAGTCTTCAGTAGCTCTGACGACGACTCCGCCCTGGCGGGATCAGGGCATCCTGAACCTGGCGAAATCGCCGTACGCCAAACTGAAAAACGTTCCTGTTCACGCCGTCACGATCGAGAATGGTTTCTGGGCGCAGCGCCGTGAAGTCAACCTCAACAAGAGCATTCCCTCGATGGGAAAATTGCTGGAAGCCAACGGCCGCATGGAGAATTTCCGCCGCCTCACTGGCAAGAGCTCTGCCGCGCAGCGCGGTCCCGTGTATTCCGATTCCGACGTTTACAAATGGACCGAGGCTGCGGGCTTTGTTTTGCAATCCGGCGAGCGTCCAGAGCTCCGCGCCGCCGTGGACAAAATCACGAAGGACGTCTTGGCCGTACAGCAGCCGGACGGATACTTGAACACTTATTTCGTCCTCGAGCGTGCCTCGCAGCGAATGGAGCCCAAGACCCAGGAGTGGGGCCACGAACTTTATAACATGGGCCATTTTCTGCAGGGCGCCACGGCCTACTATCGGGCCACCGGCGATCGCACATTGCTGGACGCGGGAATCCGTTTCGTAAATGATTTCCTTCTACCCAATTTCGGTCCCGGCCCGGATAAGAAACCGCTGTACTCCGGGCACCCAGAAATGGAATTGGCTTTGGTCGAGTTATATCGAATGACCGGCGACAAACGGCAGCTCGGCCTCGCGGGCTATCTTCTCGCCGGCGACTCGCGGATTCATGCGCAGGGGCCTTGGGATGATGTCTATCATTTTTGCGGGACTCCCTTCACTTCGCGAACGCATCTTGAAGGGCACGCCGTTCGCGCCATGTACGCCTGCTGTGGCGCCACGGACTATTACCTGGAAACCGGCGATCCCGCCTATTGGAAGACCCTCAACGTTTTGTGGAAGGATCTCGTCACCTCGCAGATGTACGTTACGGGCGGAGTCGGCGCCCGAAGCGATGGCGAAGCGTTCGGCGACCATTATGAATTGCCCAATGCCCGCGCCTACGGCGAAAGCTGCGCGGCCATTGGCAGCATGATGTGGAATTGGCGCATGCTCGCCGCGACCGGTGAAGCCAAATTCGCCGATGTGATGGAACGCGCCCTCTACAACGGCATCAATTCCGGCATGTCGCTCGATGGCACGCTCTATTGCTATCGCAATCCGCTGGCCTTCGATCCTTCCGGCGGCGACAAGATTCGCAACGATTGGTACGACACCACTTGCTGCCCGCCGAATCTCGAACGCACCTTCGCTTCGCTCCCCGGATATTTTTACAGCACTAGTAGCGAGGGAATTTATCAGCACTTCTTCGACAATTCGCAACTCGATTGGCATCTCGAAAGCGGCGTCGGCTTGAAGGTCCGCCAGAAAACAAATTATCCCTGGGATGGCAGCGTCGAAATTTCCGTTGCGCCCACCGAACCCGCGGAGTTCACTTTCTTCCTGCGAATCCCCGGATGGACGGATAGTGCGCAAGCTGGCGTCAACGGAAAGCCGGTCGCAGGCGCCACTCCCGGCCAGTATCTTCCGATTCGCCGCCGCTGGGCCGCCGGCGACGTCATCAAACTCCAATTGAATATGAAGCCGCAACTCCTTGAGGCCAATGCCCAAGTCATAGAGAACACTGGCCGCGTTGCCGTGCGACGTGGACCTCTCGTCTATTGCCTGGAGCAAATCGACCAGCCCGCAGGCGTGCCGCTGAAGGATGTGGCGCTGAATCTGGGCCCGAAATCCAGCACGCAGTTCCAGGAAGAATTTCAGAAAGATCTGCTTGGTGGAATCCTCCTGCTGCGCCATGCTGGCGCGGCATACGGCGAATCCGCGGAGCAGAGCAGCCTGTACTTCCGCTATTCCCGCGAGCCCCGAAAATCCAATCCCGTTTCGCTAACTTTTATTCCGTACTATGCGTGGGCCAATCGCACGGCGACCCCCATGCAGGTCTGGACGCCCATCTCGCAGGCGATCACTGGATAAATGGCGCGCCGATCGTGGTATAACTTTGCGACATGACAGACAAATGGGGAAGACGCCTGTTCAAGGCAGGCGCGGTGGCACTGTTAATCCTTGGATTAGTGCACTCACTCTCGCTGATTCGTGACCGGGTTCCGGCAAATGATACCGAGAAGCAGTTGCTGGGCCTGATGTCCAACTACAAATTTAACCTGATGGGATCGCTCCGCAGCATGGACAACCTTTTGCGCGGGTTTAGCGTGTCCTTCATGCTGGCGGCGTTCGGCTTCGGGATCTTCGATGTGGTCCTGTGGGGCGAACGCGCAGGACTGCTGAAACGAGCGGCGCTAGTGAATGTGATCTGGCTGGCCGTGATGACCGCCGTTTCTCTGCGCTATTTTTTTATTGTGCCGGCTTCCTTTCTAGCGGCCACGCTTCTAATCTTTATACTTGCGTGGTTGAAGCTGCCGGCCGAAGGGACGACTTAGCGCCGCCACTTCTAACTCGCGGAGTGCTATTCTGCGGCAACAACTCTTCGTTGACAAAGGAGAGAGCAAACCCTAAGATTGGAGTTTGTCTTTACAGGGAAAGGTGTGACTGAGCGCAATGAGGACGTACGTAGCCAAGGGTGAAGAAGCCGAAGCGCTGAAGGTGGGCGCGAACTGGTTTGTGGTGGACGCGACCGGCATGGTGCTAGGACGCCTGGCGACCAGGGTCGCGCGCATGCTGATGGGCAAGGACAAGCCGAGCTTTACGCCGTACCTGGATTCGGGCGACCACGTGGTGGTGATCAATGCGGACAAGGTTCGCATGACCGGAAACAAGGTCGAGCAGAAGATTTATTATTCGCACAGCGGGTATCCCGGCGGGTTGAAGGAAGTGCCGGCAAAGAGGTTGCGCGAGTCGAAGTCCGACTGGATGATCCGCGAAGCGGTTCTCGGGATGCTGCCGAAGAACAAGCTGCGCGCGCGGCGAGCGAAGAAGTTGCGAGTGTATCGCGATGCAGCGGGTTTAGCGCGGCACGCGGGGCAGATGCCAAAGGCTGTTTCGCTGTAAGAGATTTTTTTCCGCACGTAGCTGTTCCTTCTAAGTGGTGCCTTAGCGGGGAATAAGCAGACGTGAAGTTTGAGCTTCATCCGCAAAGCAGCGGAGGGGATATTTGCCGCTGCGCGGAGTCGTATCGAGATGACTGCCGTGCAGTTATCCATCGCGAGGAGGAACATTGAGTTCTACGGGCACGCCCCTAACGGGCACACAGACTTGGATTCTGGGAACCGGACGGCGCAAGGAATCGGTGGCGCGCGTGTTCCTGCGTCCAGGGGACGGCAAGTTTAAGATCAACGGCCGGACGGTGGAACAATATTTCCCGAATCATGCGTGGAAGTATGACGCGGTCGAGCCGCTGAAGTTCACGAATATCGCCGACCAGGTGGACGTGGTTGTGACCGCGCATGGTGGCGGCGTTGGCGGCCAGGCCGGCGCCGTGCGCATGGGATTGGCGCGGGCGATCTCGAAGTTCAATCCAGAGCTGCGTCCGGCGCTGCGCAAGAACGGATTTTTGACGCGCGATTCGCGCATGAAGGAACGCAAGAAGTACGGACAGAAGGGCGCGCGCAAGCGCTTCCAGTTCACGAAGCGCTAATTTTTTCGCCCCTGGCAATGCCGGGGACGTACCGAGCTCCAGCGGGCTGACGCAAGTTGGCCCGCTGAGATCACGGCCGGCAAGGAGCCGGCAAGAGGCTGTTCTGTGGCGACGGCTTCGTTAGATGAAGGGGCGCCACCGCAAACGGCTATCCTATTAGGAGGAAACTTGGCAGTAGAAATTACGATGAAAGAGTTGCTGGAGGCCGGAGTTCACTTCGGTCACCAGACGCGGCGCTGGAACCCGAAAATGAAGGAGTACATTTTCGGCGAACGCAACGGCATCCATATTATCGATCTTCAGAAAACCCTCAAGATGTTCCGCGAAGCGAGCCGCTTCGTGAGCGAACTCTCCGGGCAAGGCAGAAACGTTCTCTTTGTGGGCACCAAGCGGCAAGCCCAGGAAGCGGTCGCCGAGGAGGCGAAGCGCTGCGGTGCGTTTTTCGTGAACCACCGCTGGCTGGGCGGCACGCTGACGAACTGGGCGACCCTGCAGAAGTCCATCAAGCGGCTGAAGCTGCTGAAGGCCATGAACGAAGATGGCCGCATCAAAGAGCTTTCCAAGAAAGAACAAGCGCGGCTGGACCGCGAGATGAAGCACCTGTTTCAAAACCTCGAAGGAATCGAGAACATGACGCAGTTGCCGGACGCCATGTTCGTGATCGATTCCAACGCCGAAGAGATTGCGGTTAAGGAAGCGCGGCGCATGGGCGTGCCGGTCGTTTCGGTTGTAGATACGAATTGCGATCCGGATGTGGTGGACTGGATCATTCCCGGAAACGATGACGCGCTGCGCGCCATCCGCTTGTTCACGACGAAGATTGCGGATTCCGTGCTCGAAGGCCACACCGCTTATCAGCAGTCGCAGGTGGCGGACCAGAAGGCCGCGGAAGATCAGGCGCTGGTGGACGGCGTTGAGTACGTGGATACCAGCGCTTACGAACAGTACGAGAAACAAGAGGGCGACTTCGTGGAGGGTGTTGTCGGGAAACCCCGGCGGAGCCTGCCGAGGCTGCGGAAGCCACTGTTCCTCCCGACGACGAAAAACACTAAATATTGCGCGGGTGAGAAATTCGTGAGGCCCGCGCCGAGCGATTCGGTGCGGGCCGTTTTGTAGCTAAGAGCACTGAATAAGAAATTGCCAATCAGCAAAGAGAAAAAAGGATGAGTACACAACAGCCAGCAGTGCAAATTCCAGCACAACTCGTAAAAGAATTGCGCGAGAGAACGAACGCGGGTTTCGCAGATTGCCGTGCGGCGCTCGTGGAAGCGAACGGCGACATCGAGAAAGCCATCAGCGTGCTGCGCAAAAAGGGCCAGGCAGCCGCGGCCAAGAAAGCGCAGCGCGAAGCCAGCGAGGGCCTGGTCGGCAGCTATATTCACGCGGGCGGAAAAATCGGCGTGATGGTGGAGCTGAATTGCGAGTCGGACTTCGTGGCTCGCACGGATGCGTTCCAGCAGCTTTCGCACGACATTGCGATGCACATCGCGGCGCTGGATCCGCGCTACGTGCGGCGCGAAGAAGTGACGCCGGAGATGCTCGAGAAGGAGCGCGACATTTACAAGGCGCAAGCGCTAGCGACGGGCAAGCCGGAGGCGGTCGTCGAAAAAATCGTCAACGGAAAAATGGAAAAGTTCTACGAGGAAAATTGCCTCTACGAACAGCACTACATCAAGGACGAGAGCGTGACCATCGGCGAAATGATCGCCCAGGCCGTCATCAAGCTCGGCGAAAATATTTCGATCCGGCGCTTTGTGCGCTTTAAGGTCGGCGAAGTGGGCGGCGCAGGGTCAGGGCCGGAGACAGCGCCAGTGCCGGTCAAAGCTTAATTCAAAGACCAACTGAATAAACTTCCAGCGCTCCGACCGGGTCGGAGCGTTTTTTTGTAGAACGGGAGCTTGCTTCCGCTTTCGCGTCGATCGGCGCGCACTCGGGGAGAAGGACGCCTCCTTCTTGTGCGGCATCGGCTCCACTCTTCATGCGGATTGCGGCCCGAGGCCGCCGGAAAAGCGGAGCAAGCTCCCGCACTCCAAAAGTGCGGGGGCGGAGATAGTTTGTTACAATTCCGGTGATTTTAAATGGCGAGAATCGGAGAGTCATGGCGGCGACGAAGAAAGTTAGAAAAAAGGCTGTGAAAAAAAACAAGCCGGTATACAAGAGAATTTTACTGAAGCTCTCCGGAGAAGCTTTCCAAGGGCCGCAAGGATTCGGGATCCACGGCGAAACGATTCAAGCTATCGCTCGCGAATTGAAAGACGTGCACGCACTGGGCGTACAAACGGCGATCATGGTCGGCGGCGGAAATATTTTTCGCGGCGCGCGGCAGAAAGGTTTCGAGATCGACCGCGCGACCGGCGACTACATGGGAATGCTCGCGACGGTGATCAACGCGCTGGCACTGCAGGATGCTCTCGAAAAAGCGGGGGTGTTTACGCGAGTGCTGAGCGCCATTGAGATGAAAGAGGTTTCCGAGCCGTTCATCCGGCGGCGCGCGGTGCGGCACCTGGAAAAGGACCGCGTGGTGATTTTTGCGGCGGGTACAGGGAATCCCTATTTTTCGACGGACACTGCGGCGGCGCTGCGCGCGATGGAAATCAAGGCGGACGTCATATTGAAGGCCACGCGCGTGGATGGAGTTTACGACGCCGATCCGGAACAAATTCCGGACGCGAAGTTTTTTGCGGCGATTTCTTACCGCGAAGTGTTGAGCCAGAACCTGAAGGTGATGGACTCGACGGCGATTTCGCTGTGCATGGACAATGGGATGCCGATCGTAGTGTTCAACATGAACCGTTCAGGAAATATCAGGCGCGTGGTGCTCGGCGAGCGCGTGGGGTCGAAGGTGACGCCGGCATAGGGAAGTCAACAATCGACAGTTCACAGTTTGAAGATAGAAAAAAGCCTCGCCCCTGAAGGGGTGAGCTACAGGGACGTTATGACGACGAAAGATGCGATAGCCGCAGGCAAGGTGCGGATGGAAAAAGCGGTGGATGACTTCCGGAAGGAACTGGCGACGCTGCGCACGGGGCGCGCGAATGCTTCTATCCTGGATGCGATCCGTGTGGATTATCACGGGACGCCGATGCCGGTGAATCAGCTCGGCACGGTGGCGGTGCCGGAGGCGACACTGCTGGTGATTTCGCCGTGGGATCCGAGCGTGGTGCCGCTGATTGATAAAGCGATACGGACTTCGGACCTGGGGCTGAACCCGACGAATGACGGCAAGGTGGTGCGCGTGCCGATGCCTTCGCCGACGGAAGAGCGCCGCAAAGAGATCGTCAGGCACCTGCACAAGGTGCTGGAGAATCATCGCACGGCGGTGCGCAATATCCGGCGCGACGTCAAGGAAACGATCGACAAGCTGGAGAAGGACAAGAAAATCAGCCAAGACGAGCAGAAGCGGGCGCTGGACGAGATGGAAAAGATTTCGCACGCGGAGACGAAGAAGATCGAGGATTTGTCAGCCGCCAGAGAGAGAGAGATTCTCGAGCTCAGGTAGTCATTGAGAGAGGCTAGAAGAAAAAACCGTGAGAAAGGATGCTGGGTAGCCGGGCATATAGGAAAACCCGCCAGCAGGGATGCTGGCGCTCCCGGGAGTCGCCGAATGGGACAGCGCTGCGATCAGAGTTTGGGGGTTGACGGGGGAGTGGCGGTTGAGGAGGCGGGCTTGTTGGCGGGTGTTGGGGGCGATTGGCGGTCTAGGGTGAAGTCCTGGGTTTGGTCGGATTGGACGGCGCGGAGGAAGGCGTTGTAGTCGGCGGCTCGCTCGGCGGGGACTTGTCTCAGCAGGAAATGGATGTGGCGGGAAGCGGTTACGATCGGTCCTTGCCAGACGGCGCACTTACCGTCGTGCCGGGAGGAAGACGCAGCGTCATGTGGGTTTCGACTTCGAGGGGGGTGCCGAGTTCGATGGGGGACGTGGCGGCGCCCGGGGCTAGCTTTGCGGGTGGATCGGGCAAGCCTAGCTGGGGGAGCAAGGCGGGGATGCGCACGGGTTTCTTTGACCAATCCACAAATTTGGGTTGCCTGATCTCGTATTCGACGGTGAAGGGTTCCTTCGTAGCGTAGGGGTCGGAAGCGGTGACGCTGGTTACCTGACCGCGGAAGCCGTCGGAAATCGAAAGAAGCTGGGCGAGTTCCTTCCATTTTTCTTTTGGGGATTGGTGAAAAGCAACGCGGAGAACCAGTTCGTTGTCGCCGCGCATGGAGTAGTGAACTTTGGCGGTGAGCTTGCCATCGTCAGCGATCGCCGCATCAACATTGACGCGCTGAACCGAGGGGAAGGGTGGCTTTGTGTTCAGCTTCTGCCATTCATGACCCGTGGAATCCATCACGAAGAAGAAACGGTTGAGAACGAAGGAGCATTTGCCGGAACTCGGAGGTATCACGCCAAATGGAGCAACTTCTAGGCTGGGGTCGAGCCAGAAACTGGTTCTGCCGTCACCAGCGGAGATCAGCAAGTGCTTGAACACCGAGGGCCGCGCCACTGCTTTTGGGTCACAGTGGCCAGTGAGAGCTGCCTGAGCGCGGAGTTTTGATGCGTCGGCGAGAGCGGCGAAGAGAACAAATTTGTCTTCTGGAGTTGCATAGCCAGAGGCAAGGACATCATCAGCGGTTCTCGTCAGAAACCCGGTGGCACCGAGGGGCAGGTCAATTGTGAGGATTTTCTGTGAGACGAACCCGTAGATAGCTTCAAGCCGTTCCCGGTTGGTTCGAAGTCCATGCACTAGCTGAAGAGCCTCAGCCGAGATTTTTGGAGTTACATCGCGCGTCGAAGCTTCATGCCACTGCTCATAAGCGCCAATAGTCTGCAAGGTTTTCGCAGCAAATGTAAGTCTCTCGTCCAATCGGATAGAGAGCGGTTCCCATCCTTGCGTCGAGACGACGACGTCGGGTTCGGCACTCTGCGATTCCCGGGCCCGATCTCGTGTCTCCACAGGAGGAATTGCCGAGCTTCTCTCCCAGCGATACGCGAGGCGGGCGGAAGGAGCTTCGCCTGACTTGTCGGTAGAGGTGGCGGGCGTTGCGGGATTGATCCGTATGTCGGGATTGCGAACAGCTGGGAGGTCGAGTTCGAAGATTTCTTGGGCGACGATGCCGGAGCGGTCGAAGGAGTGGTCGAGCCAGAAGTCGGGGGCGAGGGGATGGTGCGTAGCGGTAGTGATGACGCGGTATTCGAGGTTGTCTCCGGGGGCGAGGCCGAGGATGCGGACGGACTTGACGCGGACGTCGTGGTAGGCGGGCGCGTTGATGACGGCGGGATTGGGTTGGTCGGTGATGGCGCTGGGGAGAATGTCAGCAGTGCCGCCGCTGGGGTGAGTGATGTGGACGAGTGGGATTTCGATGGATTGGAAGGAGCGGTTGTAGTCGAAGTTGAGGCGGGCGAATTGCTGGACGCCGAGTTCGTTGTTGATGTGCACGCGAGTGTGGACGTCTTTGCGGGAATCACCGTTGGCTTCGAAGCGGTAATGAGTTTCGAGAAGTTCGACTTGAGCGGGGTCGTCGACCTTTTCGGATCGGGCTGACTTCTCGGTCATTTTTTCGGAGGGTTTTTCAGCAGGTTTTGGGGCGGGCTGCTGGGCGAAGGTAACACGCGTGGCCAATGCGATTAGGAGCAACAGCGGGGAGGTTCGGAGGATCCGATGCCCGGAAGGTTTTCTCGTGCCCACGATAGGCAGTGTAGGGTGCGTGGTGGGGTGCGGTAAAGATGAAAGGGGGGAGTGGTTGCGGCTTGGTGACGGTTGAGGAGGAGAGGGGATTGTGAGTTGCGGGTGGAAAGGCTTGAGGTATGTCGCGGGCGGGATTGTGGATGACAGAAAAGCGGCAGCGAGCTGCCGCTCTCCAAGGAAACCGATATACGGCAGGTGCGTCTGAGTGCGTGATAGAGTTTGTGCGCTGGGGCGTAAGGAGAAAGCGGATGCGACTTGCGTTTGCGAAAGTTGCGGTGGTGGCGGCTACGGGAGTGGGATTCTGTTTGGGTGGGGCGTGGGTGGCGCTGGCGGACAACCGGGCGGCGCCGAAGGGACCGGACGAAGATGGGACTAAGCCGGCGCTTGTGAAGATTGCGGGCGAAGGGATGATGGATTCGCACGCGTTTCAATACCTTACCGAGCTGAGCGATGACATTGGGCCGCGCGTGACGGGGTCGCCCGCGGAGAGAAAGGCCGAGGAATGGGGCGCGGCCAAGATGAAGGCCATCGGGCTGGAAAACGTGCGCACGGAGAAATACCAACTCTGGCGAGGATGGACCCGTGGGACGGCACAAGCGGAATTGCTCGAGCCGATCCGGAGGCCGCTGCATGTGGATTCGATGGGTTGGACGGGATCGACCCCGGCCGGGGGCGCGGAAGGGGAAGTGGTGACGGCGAATCTTTTCGATATGGAGGATGAGGCTAAGCATGCTTCGCGGTTTTCCGGAAAGGTTGTGCTGGTGGTGATGCAGGGCGCGCCGAAGAAGGACATTGATTCGATGTTCGCCCTTTTTGGAGATTTCCTGAAGGTGGCAGGAAAAGCGGGTGCTGTCGCGGTGATTGGTGGACAGGCGGGGTCGAAGGCGGCGGGGATGAACCTGACGCACACGGGGATTCTCGGTTTTGACGCGGATTTTGCCGTGCCAGTGGTATCCATGACTGCCGAGGATCAGGGGCAACTGGAACGGTACGTGGCGAGCGGAGAAAAAGTGCGTGTGCGATTCAACGTGCAGAACGCATTCACGAATGGGCCGGTGGAAGCGGCGAACGTGGTGGGAGAGATTCGCGGACGCGAGAATCCGGAGCAGGTGATGGTGGTGGGAGCGCATCTGGATTCGTGGGATCTTTCCGAGGGAGCCACCGACGATGGCACGGGTTCGGTAAGCGTGTTGGGATCGGCGGAAGCAATTGTGCGTTCGGGCATGAGGCCGCGGCGGACGATCCGCTTTGTGCTGTTCACCGGGGAGGAGCAGGGGCTGGACGGATCATTCGCGTATATGAAGCAACACCAGGGGGAGATGGGCAATCACTTAGGAAACTTGGTGCTGGATAATGGGCAGGGGCCGGTAAAGGAATTTCAACTTGGGGGGCGAGACGATTTGGTGGCAAACTTCCGGCCATTTGCGCAATCGCTTTCGGCGATTCGGGATGTCTCCGTGAACGACAAAGTGGAAAGCGGGGTGGATACGCTGCCTTTCTCGATGGCCGGATTGCCGGGGATTAATATGGACCAGGATTCGCCGGATTACCGATTTACCCACCACTCGGCAGCGGACGCGCTGGAAGCGGTAAAGCCGGAAGTGCTGGCGCAGAATGCGACACTGATGGCGCTGACGGCGTATTGGATCGCAGACCGGCCGGAGCGTTTTGCGGCGCCGTGGAGCGCGGAAAAGACGGCGAGGATGCTGAGGAAGCAGGGTCAGTACGATATGCTGAAAGCGTTCCATCTTTGGACTTTCGGGGAGTTGGGTAAAGAGGACTAGTGGCCGGATTGAGGGGTGCACATGGAGGGTTTTGCGGAGGGCGCAGATGCGGCTGGCCCGCCCTGCCTTAATCGTAACTGTAGGCATATAAAAGACTTAGAGTGTATGGATGCGCCTGGAGAAGCTCGTGGGAGAGATACGGGAGTTGCCGGGTGTGGTAGACTTAAAAAGTTACAGAAGAAAAGGCAGGCTGTCGAGTGGCAAAGCAAGGGCCAAAGGGTCCATTTGCATAAAGTTTTCCACCGGCTTGTATCGAAATATTTGACAGGACGGGATTTCTTCCCTATACTTCGGTGTTTGTCAGGGAAGCATTTACCCTGAGTGGGACGGCTCCAGTTTGTTTGGAGCTGTGGAGTTGGAAGGGAAATATCTTCGGTCCCGGAACAAAGTAAGACGGAATGGGACAGAAGAGCGGCCGGAATGGGGCGCCAGCCCCGCAAAGCCGAGTAAGCCTCTCCGAACTGAAGCCAAGAGATTTGTTCTACTTCTTG
>WNEZ01002976.1_pt1 | contig 40534 bp, 38 predicted proteins | sample 5400521 | NCBI WGS metagenome assembly WNEZ01 (sample SAMN13153339, study PRJNA577476) | soil metagenome | isolation source: 120 cm saprolite under Douglas fir tree site 2 hole 1 replicate 1 | place: USA:California | collected 2015-04-18
GCGCCACTGGTTGAGAGCAGCAAAAGTGCCCTCTCACGCCTGGAAAATGACGAGGTTCCCCAGCCGTTCAAGGGACCGATCCGTAAAACTGTGATCGCGCTGGCCGAGATGCTCTGCGCCTCCAAAAGAGAAACCGAGCGCTACCTGGAACTCGCGGGGATCGATAGATCACTGCTCACGGAAACAGAGGAGATCCAACTTGGTTTCATGCCGCGCATACCGATCGGTTCTCCAGAAGAAGTAACCAATCTTGAATACCTCGAAGGCATTTACGAGCAGCGGCTTCGATATTTAGAAGCCCAGGAGATGAAACTGGGGATCAGTAGCTCACCGCGAACGCTGAAGCTCAAAATCCAGGAATATGCTAATACTCTGCAAGAGATTCAAAGACGACTTAATAAGCTCAATAACAGGCAGGAGCCAGTAGAACCTGGTACGGTGGATAGTGTGCAAGTGTACTATGCAGCAGCGCCTGAAGGGAAACTAGTAGTGGGACATCAATACGGTGAAGCATTGAATAATAGTATTGTGTCTAGTAGTCTCTACGGGTTAGCATTTCCTAATGCTCGCTGGCTCATGCAACTTGCTGATGTCGAGCGCTTTGCGGTAGATGACTGTATTATCCTCACAAACAGTAAAAATTTCGAAGGATGGGGACCTCACGAAATTAAAACTACTATACTGAGTAAGCCTCTTCCTACTCCTGATGACCTGGAGAAATTGAGACAGGAAAAAATTCGCGTGATCGAGAAGGATTTTTTTAACTCTTCTCATTACAAACTTGCGTCTTACACGCCATCTTTCAGTGATCTTGACCGCCTCGAGGTCACGCTGGCTCCATTAAACTTCTATGATTTCTACAGCTTGACTCCATTTTTAGATGAGCCTCTCTTGACTGCACTTGATGGATCGAAAGTATCTATCAGGCAGAAATACGGAAATACTGCGCTTACTTATAGTTCCACAGATCGGGGTACATCCCTCATTCCAGCGCCAATCAGCATTCAATGTGTTGTTGTTACAAAGGACCAGCAGATACTTTTAATGCGACGCTCCTCTTCAGTTGCATATTATCCTAACCACTGGTCAGCCTCATTTGAAGAGACGATGAACGCGCCTGGCACTGACCGAAAAGGTAATTCTTCAAGGTCTGATGACGGGGACTTCACTGCGGCTGCGATTCGCGGACTTACTGAAGAGTTCGCTATTTCACCAGGTGCAGTAGAGAGCATCAAGATATTGTCCTTAAATGTTGAGTACCTAACGCTTTCGGTGGATGTTATTGTTGTTATTAAGATCGATCTTACAGCCGAAGAGATTAGACAAAACTGGATACTAGAAGCCTGGGATAGGGATGAAGCCTCCAAATTTGCGTTGTTGTCTTGCGAACTCACTGCCGTGGTTGATAAGCTATTCAGCAGAACACTTTGGCATCCGACTGCCAGGATGCGCTTGATCCAATTTCTGTTTCATATGTATGGAGTTCACGAGGTGGCGAGGGCAATTCAGGCAAGAGGAAATATATAATGTGCGAGCCGAAAGCTCTTCTTATGCGAGAAAGGGTACGCTATGGCCGCGAAAAAAACGCTCGTCGGTCCACGCATTACTTCGCTGGAACAAGCACTCACATCTGGAGACACCACTGGTTACGATTTGACGGCGACGACCAGGAAGCGATGCCTGGGCAGGTGAATCCCTTTGTCCGTTTGGAACCTTGCCACGTAGGCTTCCAGCGAGATCCTATCCTTCTCTAAGTCAAAGTCTTCAAAGATCGGAACCCCTTGGAGAAAGACATCGAGGTCGTGATAGGAGGCAAAGTATTCGTCATACAGTACATCCTGCCGATAAACTACTTCAAATCCCGCGCGCTGTAATCGCTCTTCAGCTTGCTCGAGGGCCGAGCTCTTCCAAGCACTATATCCTTGACCTCGACCAAAGATCTGTTTGAGTTCCCAGGCGTCTTTCTCGCCAATGCTGATCGTTAAAAAATAGCCCTTGGGTTCGGTAATCCAATAGCACTCCTAGTAAGGGGTAGGCCCTCTGCGGCTGTATACGAGATCAAAGACGTTTCCCGCAAAGCTGGTTTGGGAGGCATCTTGTTGTTCAAACCGCACATTGTTTCGCCCTTGCAACTGCTGTTCTGCTTGAGCCAGTTTCAGCCGCTCTACAGAGCTATCGATACCGACAATCTCTCGAAAGTAAACTGCCATACGAAGGGTAAACCTGCCATCGCCACATCCAAGATCTAAGGCGACTTTGTCTTTTCCGCTGAGTTCAAAGAGCTTCTGCTCGAACATCTCTTCCGGATTGCCCTGCGGGTAGGTCGTAAGAGGTCTGGGAACCCCTTGAAAGGTCCCAAACTTCTTGGTGACTTTGTCATAAAACTGGCCTGTCATTCGTGGCACCATCCTTCCTGGCTGTCGTCCTCAGTATAGCGCCTTCAAGCGTCTCGGTCTAGATCGGTACAAGTAGCTGTGGGGGGGGTATGAAAAAAGTTGTGGGCAAACGAGCGTAAGGAAGGCGGTGTAGGGGCCGATAATGCTTTTTAGGCAAGATTCAATTTGGGCGAATTATCCTTGACCGTTTGAACAGTCACACCCTGTCACCCTGAGCACATTCGCTCCGCTCAGTGTAAACTCCGCGAAGGGTCTGTCGCGATGGGCAGCGAGATGCTTCGCTGCGCTCAGCATGACAGGGCTGGAACTTTCTATTGATGAGGAACTGTCAAGTTCATTTGAACCTTGCCTTAACTTTTTAATCAGGACATCGGAACAGCCGGCAAAGGCCGATAAATCGGCGGTGTGCGCGATAAATCGGCACCTACCGATGGTTGGAGTAATTTGTTAGTCTGCATAATCGGCCCCTACCGATGGCTGGAGTAGTTCGTCAATGTGCATAATCGGTTGTGGGCACGGTGAACCGGCCCCTACGGCCTATCCGTTGGATGTGCGCGCTGAGCGGCCATCTCCTGCACTTTTGTCCACGTTGCGCCATCATCGCTGGATTCCATGTTGCGCCACTGGAAGCTCGTCGCGGTAATCTGCGAGAAGATCCAGCGTGTTCGGGAGCCTGGCGCGAAACTGCCCTCGAGGATGATCTCATCCTCTACCTGTCGCGCGATGAATGCTCGCACGAGGTGGCGTACCGGTCCGATCCATGTGGAGCGCCATGCCTGGATAGTCGGGTCGAAGAAGCGTAGGGTAGCGCCGTATTCGTAGGGGTCCGCCTGGCCGCGCAGCGAACGGCGCGGGGTGATCCATACGTCCATGATGGCTCGCCCTTCCAGGACCCAGCCGAAGTGCCACTCGCTCTTGAACTCTTGCTTTGTCCCATCCGGTGCGATATTGGTAACGTCAATGTCCCAGGCACCAACGAACTGTCCGAAGAGCATGAGGTGTTCGGCGAGGTCTGGATGGGGGCCACGCGCCTGGAGGGCGTCTAGCATTGAATCGGTGTCCATACCCTCTCCTTCTGTATGAGTGAAGCGGTCATACGAAGATGCAGTCCAAGCTACAACTGTTTACAGGCAAGGGGCGATGCTGGCACTAATCCGTCTCGGCAACGCGACTGCGTCGCTACAGCTTCGCTGTCAGCCGAGACGCAAGGAGACGCATCCCCACCACCCGTCCACACCGCTCCCGCCCCTACGCGGCTCTTCGATGAGGGGTCGTAAATCTGTATCAGTCGTTGGGGAAGCGCCAGCGGGTGGCGCTGCCAGGAAAGTCCTCAGCGGTCGAGATAAATGCGAATGCGATGCGGGGTTGCACGGCGTATATCACTCCCTGAGCCGTATCTATCTCCTCCTGGTATTTCTGCTCGTAGGCTGCTTTGAATTTCTCAGAAACTGCGGGATCGGTAACCTCTTTGGCGATGCCTTCCACGATGACAGCTTCGTCAGCTCCGTCTGTGCAGACCACGCATCTTGGATCCGCCGCCAGGTTACGCGCCTTCTGCGAACGCGCGAAGGTGCTGAAATAGAATTTCTCGTCGAGCCAGGTGCCCCAGACCGGTACAACGTGCGGCCCTCCACCTGGTCGTGTTGTGGATAGCCAATAGTTGCGCGAATTTGATAGGCGTTCCCTTGCCCAGCTCCAGGGAAGCAGTCCCTTACCCTCTGCGGGGTCGAGAATGCCATACTCCGGCGGCATACCTGGCCGGCTTGCCTCGGGCTCAGCACGCTCTGACTTAGACATGATCTGTCTCCTTCCTTGCCAGTTTTCAACAAAGAAAAGTATAGCAAAAATTTGCAAGGAAAGGCAATGAAACGTTGTGCAAAGAGCAATCGACCATGATGATATCTTCCAAATAGATGATACAATGCAACCTGAGAAATAAAAACACCTCAGCTACGAGGAAAATGCAAAAGACGGACTTACCCGGTGTTGTAAAGTGAAAGAGAACGACAGATGGCCACCTTCGTGAAAGCACCCTGTGACGAGGGCGTTATTCGCTCTGCTCCTGACACCTCCCCCTGCGCCCCGAATGTCGGGGTGTGGGTCCTGGTCGCAACCATCCTTGGATCAAGCATGGCCTTTATTGATGGTTCTGTTGTCAATGTCGCGCTGCCGGTCATCCAGAGAGAGCTAAACGCAACGGCCACTGATGTGCAGTGGATCGTGGAAGCGTACTCGCTCTTTCTCGCCGCCCTCATTCTTGTGGGCGGCTCATTAGGCGATCACTTTGGAAGAAGGCGCATCTTTGCCATTGGCATTGCGATCTTCATTGTTGCCTCAATCGCGTGTGGCTTGTCGCCAAATGTGCTTCAATTGATTATCGCGCGAGCCTTTCAAGGAATCGGTGGCGCGCTGCTGGTACCAGGCAGCCTGGCGATCATAAGCGCCTCGTTCAGCAACGAGCAGCGCGGGCGAGCGATTGGTACCTGGTCAGGTTTTTCTTCTATCACCTCATTGGTAGGTCCGGTGCTCGGTGGCGTGTTAGTCCAGTACGCCTCCTGGCGCTGGGTCTTCTTTATCAATGTCCCCCTGGCAGCAGTCGTGCTCGGCGTTTTATTCTGGCGCGTGCCGGAGAGCCGTGATGAAGACGCGTCAGGAAGACTGGATTGGTGGGGCACTCTGTTCGTGACGCTTGGTTTAGGAGCGATCGTGTATGGGCTGATCCAGGCGGGTTCCCTTGGCCTCGGCAGTCCACTGGTGCTCATCGCTCTGGCTATTGGTATCGTCGCGCTCATCGCATTTCTCCTGGTAGAAGCTCGTACCCCGGCACCGATGGTCCCACTTACCCTGTTCCGCTCGCCTACCTTTAGCGGGACGAATTTACTCACGTTCTTGCTGTACGGAGCTCTGAGTGGCTTAACCTACTTCTTACCCTTCAATTTGATTCAAGTACAGGGGTATACTCCCACGTTTGCTGGTGCCGCCTTTGTGCCGTTCGTCCTGATGATGTTTCTGTTCTCGCGCTGGACTGGTGGCCTGGTGAACCGCTTTGGCGCGAAGCTTCCGCTGGTGGTTGGGCCGGTCATCACTGCCATTGGTTTTGTCCTCTTTGCCCTGCCAGGTATCGGAAGTGGTGCGGGCAGCTACTGGATCACCTTTTTTCCAGCAATAGTCGTGATGGGCTTCGGCATGACCATCACCGTTGCACCGTTGACGACAGCGGTCATGGGGGCGGTGGAGCAACGCCACGCGGGTATTGCTTCCGGTATCAATAATGCCGTGTCCCGCACAGCCGGGTTACTCGCCATTGCAGTATTCGGCATTGTTGTCTTATCTGTCTTCACGAGCAGTCTTGATAGCCAGCTGGCAACACTGCATCTATCGCCCGGTGTGCAACATCTTATCGATGTGCAACGTATCAAGCTAGCTGGCATCACCATCCCCACGAATGTGAGCGGTGGGGTGCAAGTGGCGCTCAAGAGAGCGATCGATGAGTCATTCGTGAGCGGTTTTCGCCTGGTCGCGCTCATCAGCGCAGCATTGGCACTGGCAAGCGCACTCAGCGCCTGGTTGTTGGTTGAGGGGAAGAAACCAGCTCGCGCAGAAAGCACAGCCAAAGAGTCGCAGGCTTCTATAGTAGAAGCGGATGACCAGGAACCTCAAATATCCGCAAGCTGAGCGAGAACTCTGCAATCGCACTCAACTCCTTGAGCGTCCTGACTATCGTGTCTGTGATATGATGTGTAACGTTACGGACCATTCTTAATGTCAAACTATTTGAGGCGCATCTAGACCTTTGGAGAGAATGCCTGCCACCCTGAGCGCAGCGAAGGGTCTGGCTCACCGAACGAAGAGATCCTTCGCTGCGCTCAGGATGACAGCCAGGACACCGCTCCAGTCCGCTCACGGGAAGCCTTCTCTCCAAATGTCTAAGGCACATCAACCAGGTTCGACGTTTTGAGCCGGGAAAGTATGGCCCACTCCAGGCGGAGTAGCCAATCGAGGAGGGTTATTTTATGGCGAATGTTTCCAGTGTCAAGACGAATGTCAAAACGGGTGAAGTGGACGGGTTCTATGACCCGCAATTTCAACGGGTAGCCGATGAATTTGTGCGCAATTTCGAGGAAAGGGGCGAGGTCGGGGCATCGGTCTGCATCGCGCTCGAAGGCGAGACGGTCGTAGACCTGTGGGGAGGGAGCGCAGACCCCGCTACCAACGCACCCTGGGTGGAAGATACGATTACACTTGTATGGTCAGCGACCAAGGGGGCGACTGCGCTGTGCGCCCATATGCTTGCTTCGCGAGGTTTACTTGACCTCGATGCGCCGGTAACGGACTACTGGCCGGAGTTTGGCCAGGCCGGTAAAGAGGGGATTACGGTGAGTATGTTGCTCAATCACCAGGCCGGTCTCGCAGCGCTGCGCCAACCCGTGCCCCCCGGAGCATTCTGGGATTGGGACCTGATGGTCAGTATGCTGGAGAAAGCGGAACCCTGGTGGAGGCCTGGCAGCATGCACGGGTATCATGGTCTTACGTTCGGATGGCTTGTTGGAGAGGTCGTGCGCAGGGTCTCCGGTAAGTCCCTGGGGAGCTTCTTCCGCGAGGAAGTAGCGGAGCCGCTGGGTCTCGATTTCTGGATCGGCCTGCCGGAAGAGCATGAAAGCCGTGTAGCTCCCATCATTCCTGCGCCTCCTCCTGACCCGGCTGGGCCAATCTCACCGATGATGGTGGCAATGGTCGATCCCGCTTCTCTTCAAGCCTTGTTGATGTTTAATACCGGGGGTCATATGTTCCCTGGCCCTGATGGGGTGTTCGGCTTTAACCTGCGGGCTGCGCGAGCCGCTGAAATCGGCGCTGCCGGTGGTATCACCAACGCACGTGGACTGGCCGGAATGTATGCCCCACTTGCCAACGGCGGCAGCATGAAGGGTGTCACCCTGGTGAATCGCGATACGCTGGCACGCATGGCGGCGGTTTCCTCGGCGAGCGCCCTCGATGCGGTAATACTGACTCCCACCCGTTTCGCGCTTGGCTATGTGAAAACCACCGATAACCGGCGCGTGCCGGGCTGCACCGAAAACGATAGCCTGATAATATCAGAAGAAGCCTTTGGGCATTCCGGCTTTGGCGGTGCCATGGCCTTTGCCGAATCTGCTGCCGGGATGTCTTTCGGATACGCGATGAACAGGATGGGTGATGGCATAGGACTCAATGCGAGAGGCCAGAGCCTGGTGGATGCCGCCTACCTCTCCCTGGGCTACAACTCCAACGCGTCGGGGGGCTGGCTCAAATATTAGCCATGTAGCGCGGGGTCGAGCTTTTCCAGCACGAAGTCGGCGAATTCACGAATGTGCCATTCAGCTGGAACATAGACACCGCCAGATTTGAAAGCCCTGGAAGTCATGCTTAGCTGGGTCATTTCGCACACTTCCCAGTCCTGCTTGTTGACGATATCGAAGAGTTCGACGGCATCCATGGGGTCAAAGTCCGGCAAGGTCATGACTTCGGGGTCAAAGAGCCACTCGCAGACCACACGGGAGCGTCCGGGCGCTTCGGGCCATACCGTGTGGACAACGACGTGATCGTCGAGCAGGTTGATCAGTATGTTGGGAAGGAGCACCTCGCCGTAGTAGCGGCGCAGGTCTTCGGGGTGCAGCCCCTTGAGAGGCGGACGGCTGGCCTTGCCTGTGATGGTGAATGCTTCGATATCCCTGGCATATGTAGCCGCATCGCCATTGCCGTATGTCTTGCCCGAGCGGAAGCCGGGGAGTGCATCACATAGCTCGGGGTGCATGGGAGCGCAGTGATAGCACTCCATGAAGTTTTCGATTAGCAGCTTCCAGTTGGCCTGTACCTCGTAGGTGATTGTCTTACCGATCTTCAGTTCCCCGACTCCGTAGCGAGCGAACGGCTCGTAGCTCCCAAAACGCTGGATGATCTGCCGGTTAAGCTGGGCATCAGCAGGCGCAGGGCTGCCGGACAGGTTCAGACAGATAAAGCCTTCCCAGGTCTCCAATGCCACCGGCAGCAGTCCAAACGCTGTGCGGTCAAATTGCTGATCGTTCATCACGTTGGGCGCACCTATCAGGCGTCCATCGAGTCCGTAGGTCCAGGCATGATAGCGACACTGGATGGAGCCTTTGAGTTGCCCGCAAGCTTCGGAGCAGAGACGAGCGCCCCGGTGACGGCAGACGTTGAGGAATGCATGGAGCACGCCGTCGCGGTTACGGACTATGATTATGCTTTCCTTTCCGATAGTGACGACCTGGTATGCTCCTGGTTTAGCAGGGATGCTCTCGGCGCGGCCAGCGCAGACCCACATGCCGGAGAAGATGCTCTCTTGCTCCAGTTCAAAGATCGCGGGATCATAATAATAACGGCCAGGAAGGGTTGAAAGAAAAAGGGATTCGGAACGGGCCACGGTAGTCATGCGTAAATACCTCGATCTTGAAAAACACCAGCCATGCGGGCTGATTAGCCATTGCGCTGCGGCGAAAAGATCGCTCGCAGCGGTCCACCCAGGAAAGAGGGGAGTAGCTCATCTTAGAGAGCAATGGATGCTTACGGCTATGAAGCGAAGCATGCGCATGCCTCTAAATAGTTATGTCTATAATATAGCCAATAAGCCTGACTTGCACAAGCTTACTTGCTTGTTGAGTAGGGCTTATTGAAAGTCGAGCGATGGTCGCTGCGGGAGATGGCTTTGAGGGCGACCGCAAGGGTCCCAGCTTCGGCCTCACCCCAGCCCTCTCCACTGCGTGGAGAGGGAGCAGAGGGTGAGGCCCCGCCCTTACTATGATGACGATTCTTGCGAGCGGGATGAGCAACTTTTGAAAAGCCCTGCTTGTTGAGCTACTTCCGGATGGGGTTCCTGAGCATGTGCTATACTGTGCGGGAATCGCTATGCGGTTCAGTATCGATGGCGCGCAGGAGAAACTATGACACGCAAGGGTTGGCTGCTGTTCACCGCGATGTCGGTGATCTGGGGCATTCCCTATCTGTTCATCAAGATTGCGGTGCGGGAACTTGATCCAACCGTGGTGGTATGCGCTCGCGTCGGGATTGCGGCTGCTGTACTGCTCCCCGTGGCGGCCCAGCGCAGGGTGTTGGGACAGCTACGCGAGCGATGGCTGGCGATTGTCGCGCTTGCTTGCGTGCAGATCGTTGGACCGTTTCTGTTAATCAGCTTCGGCGAGCAGCACATTGCATCATCGCTCACCAGCTTGCTCATCGCTGCTGATCCTCTGCTTGTTGCGCTGTTCGCGCTTCGTCTCGACCCCGGTGAGCGCGTCACCGGCCTGCGCCTGATCGGGCTGCTGGTCGGCATAGGGGGTGTAGTAACCCTGCTGGGTTTAGATGTTGGCGGAGATCAGCAAAGGTTGCTCGGTGCGGCTCTGGTCCTGCTCGCCGCTGCGGGCTATGCCGCCAGTGCCTTGCTCATCAAGCGACCGGCCATCGCTGCATTACCCAGCCTGGGGGTGGTGGCCGTCGAGTGTGTCACCGCGACTATCGTGGTGTTGCCGCTGGCCCTGACCCGGCTTCCCAGCAAAGTACCCGATCTGGAGGTGGTAGCCAGCCTGCTCGTGCTGGGTTTGATCTGCACTGCGCTGGCCTACCTGCTCTTCTTCGCGCTGGTGGCCGAGGTTGGAGCCAGCCGTGGCAGCGTCATCACCTATGTCAATCCAGCCGTCTCTGTCCTCCTCGGCGTCACCTTGCTCGGTGAGCCGCTCAACGCGGCTATCATCGTGGGGTTCCTGCTGATCATCGCCGGGTCCTGGCTATCTACTGGTGGTGTCCCGGCACCACTGAGACACCTACTTCGGACACGTCGACAGCCACAAACCGGTCGCGACACTGAGGTCAGCAGACAGGACACTTCCCATTCACAACTGAAGTGAGCGCCGAAGACGATGAAATCTGCCAGAACCGCACACAACGGGGTCTACATCCATTAAGATATGTTGGCGAATTTGATTTTCGAGCACAGAACATTACGAAATTATGCTCAGAGACACACCCACTTTTTGAATTCGCCAACACTATCTTTGGAGTCCTACCCCCTACATTCGTCAATCATATTTATCCCAACATCGAAAAGGAAGACCCTACACCACCTATTAACCGCATGCCGCCGTCATTATCCTTTTTATCCCAATCAAGCCTGACTTCCAGCACATGCTGGCGTTCCTTGCCTGGCCTTTTCAGGATAAAGAACAGGCCGTTCCAGGTCTCCTTGTCTTCATCCTGGAACGTCCAGGTAGACCAGGCGAGCGGCCCGGTTTTACCCTCGTCTGTGCGAACCCAGCCGCCCTTTGCCAGTTGCGCCGTGTAATGCGTCGAAAGCGCGGTCAGTTCCATATCGGTATCGAGTGTCGCGGACGACCGCCAGCTATCACCACCACCGCCTCCACCACCATCTTGCTGCTTCGCGCCTTTGGGCGGCATAAGCGGAGGAATCAGGTTTTGCAGGTCCCCATGCATCATGCGCTGCTGCATTCGATTGGGTTGGGCGCACGGAGAGTGTTCGCTGCCGGCGTTGACGTCCATTCGCACGTCGGTATGTCCCTGTTTGCCCTCAAAGGCGTTGACGGTAAATGCCAGACCATCCGGCCCTTTGCAAAAGGTGATACGATTTTCAAAGGCGGAAAAACCAGCATGCACGAACCCGCCATACATAGGGCGCATTGTTTCCAGCTCGTTCCAGCCAGCCGCCGTCATGCACTCTTTGTAAAAGTTCAGGACCGCATCCGGGGATAATTCGCTGTTCAGCACGATGTCGATATCCTCCGGGCTACGTATCAGTGTACCAAGTACCTGGCTCTTTTCGGGCAAAGGAATCCCAATTGCGAGATTGGCGGGAAGCTGCCCGACCAACAGTTGTAGATTGTCAACGCGCGGGTCGCCGGGAAAGGTTGAGAGACGCAATGCAAGTTCTTCCAGAAGAGCCTCGCGAGCGCCTGAAGAGTTGTCGCTCATGATATCCTCCATTTGGGTAAGGGATGCGCTTTCCTCCCAACTCGCAGCCTGATGGAATTGACAGCCGGCCATTCTTCTGACGTTCGCGCTGGGGGCGCATGCTCCTGGGCATGAAAGCTACCTCACGGAATGATCTTGGTTCTTCTATTGTACACTATCTCACTTGTCTGGACAAGCGCAGTGGGCCGCCAGGTCCGCGTGCCACCAGGTGTTGACCGTCCTCTGAGCTAGTGTGTTTCCTGCATATTCTGAACATATCCCTCAAGGAACGTTCCATGAAACGCTTTGGAAACGCTGTGTGGATTACACTTAGAGCAGTTAGTTTGTATTCCTGTTCTGGTGAAAGGATGCTTAAGATGAATCCGAATACTCAATCTTTAAAAGCTATTGAAAACGAGGGAATTGCTGAGCCTGTTGTTTCTGAAGTGGATACCCTGGTCGAGCGCGGCTTTACACCTGATGAGATCATTTCGCTGGTCTGGCTGCGGGACTGGTACCAGAGCGGGGGCAGCGACCGGGTCGAGGTTATACGCCACCTGGAGTTTCTCAAGCTGCTTGTGATGAACGGCAAAATGGCGCTCTAGTCAATGCATCTCTGATGCCTGGCCGGTCCATCAAAGGCCCACCCGACCGAGCAGCGCATTTACTAGAAGAAGAGCAAGATGATGGAGAGATATTATCAGAATTACCGCTCGCATTTGTTTACCGTGCGAGTATGGCAGGAAGAGTTAGGGAATGGTCAGAAGGAGTGGCGCGGCAAAGTGCAGCAGGTGCACAGCGGAGAGGTGCGCTACTTCCGCGAGTGGCCGACACTGGTGGCAGCGCTGTTAAAGATGCTGTCTGAGCCCGACTCTGATCCTAAGATGGATTGAAGAGCATTAGTCGCAAGAATTTAGACATTTGGAGAGAATGCCTGTCACCCTGAGCGCAGCGAAGGGTCTGGCTCGCCGGACGCAGAGATCCTTCGCTGCGCTCAGGATGACAGCCAGGACACCGCTCAAGCCCGCTCACGGGAAGCCTTCTCTCCAAATATCTAGCAAGAATTGACCATGCTTGACACTTACTCAAGGAACCTTCTATAGTATGGAAGATTGAGATCAACATTAGTAAGTGGCAAGCAGTAAGGTATGTCAGATTCGGTAAACAAGCAAATTGTGCCCTATATTGAGCGAGCACGAAAAGTCCTGCAGTACGAGCAGCGCGGCAATCACCAGGATCAGATCGTGAGAGGTGGGCTGGAAGTATTTGTGGTGCGCTGGGCTGATGAAGCCATCGCTGCGTGTAAAAATGCAGGTCTTGATCCCAAGCCTATTCATCGCTTCACCGAGCATCTTGAAGGCTATCGCCGGCAGGACCCGATACAGCGCGCGGCCAGTCTGCGCGCGGCTCTTGCGATACTCAGCGAACTTGAGAGCGACGGTGCAGCTACTCCTGTTCGATCTACAACTCCTGCCAAGGTCACACCTGTGCAAGCGGACAAGACTGAGCGCAAAGATTCAGCGCCTGCGCCAACAGCAGCGGATGGTAAAACGGCCTCAACTGCTATACGAACTGCACAGGCAACTCAAAATAAACCGGTTCACCTGGATGAGAGCATGTCGGCGGGCCATGCCGCGCTGACATTGTTGAGCGCAGATGTTACTGCTGTTCCGGGTGTAGGCCCGTCCGTGGCGGGCAAATTGCGTAGCCTGGGCATACGCACCGTACGGGACTTGCTCTTTTATTTTCCGCGCCAGCATCGCGACTATAGCAAACTTGAAAAAATAGCGAACATTCCCTTTGACGAGGTCACTACTACAATAGGCATGATCTGGGAAGTAGAGACGGTTCGCACGAGCAAGGGACTTGCACGCACAATCGCTACTATTTCGGATGAGACAGGAAAGCTGCGCGTAATGTGGTTCAACCAGCCCTACTTGCAGAAGCAGTTGAACGCGGCCAAAGGCTCCTACCTGGTGGTAACGGGGGTAAAGCATCGCTTTGGGAACAAGGTTGAGTTTACTGTAAGGAGCCACGAACTGCCTGAACAGGGTGATCTGCTGAATACGGGGCGGCTGGTGCCTATCTATCCGCTGACCGAGGGACTGAACGCCAAGACGCTGCGGCGTTTCACCAAGTGGGTCGTTGATCGTTACGCGGCGATGGTCCCTGAATTCCTCCCGGCTTCAATACGTTTCGCCGGCAAGCTAATGCCGCTGCCTGAAGCGGTCTCGCAGGTACACTACCCCGAAAATGAGCAAGCGCTCAAAGCGGCCCGCCTGCGCCTGGGTTTCGACGAGCTATTTTTGATTCAGTTGGGGATGCAGGAACGCAGGACACGTTGGCAACGCGAGGGGCCGCGGGGAAAAGCTTTCAAGATTGATCTTGCTAAAATAATTGTTGACGCCGATAGCGTGGCAGCGATGGCAGGCGCAGAAAATGGGCAAGAGAGCGACGTGCAGAACGATGCGACGCTCCCAGGTTCTACACTCTGGTCAATGGTAGCTACTGACAAGCCCTTTGAGGCGACATTGCCGTTCCGCCTCACCGAGGCGCAGCGGCGCGTGATTATCGAGATTTCAGGAGACCTGACGCAGAGTAAACCTATGTGCCGCCTGCTGCAGGGCGATGTCGGCGCTGGCAAAACCGCTGTGGCAGCGGCAGCGCTGCTAGCGGCAGCGCTCAGTGGCTACCAGGGTGCAATCATGGCGCCGACGGAACTGCTGGCGGAGCAGCACGCGCAGAGTATCGGCACCATGTTAGAGCCTTTCGGTATTCGTTCCGTCCTGCTCACGGGGAGCCTGCGCCAACGCGAGCGCAGCATGGGACGTTCGGCGATTGAGAGCGGGGAGGCGGCAGTGGCGATTGGTACACATGCCCTGATTCAAGAAGATGTCAATTTTGCGCGCCTGGGGCTGGTGATTGTGGACGAACAGCACCGTTTCGGTGTCGAGCAGCGCGATCTGCTGCGGCAAAAGGGCTATCATCCACACATGCTGGTGATGACGGCTACGCCCATTCCGCGCACACTGGCGCTGACCGTGTATGGAGATCTGGATGTGTCGGTAATCGACCAGTTGCCGCCCGGACGCCAGAAGATTATCACGCGCTGGCGCAGCGGCGCACGTCGCGACGAGGCCTACCGGCTGATTGCCCAGCAGGTCTCGGAGGGACGGCAGGCCTTTATTATCTGTCCATTGATCGAGGAGTCCGAGTCGCTGGCGGTCAAAGCGGCTACGGTCGAATATGAGAGACTGAGCCGGGAGGTCTTTCCCAATTTGCGCCTGGGATTGGTGCACGGGGCGATGAAAGCTGCCGAGAAGGACCAGGTGATGCGGCGTTTTCGCGACGGGGAACTGGATGTGCTGGTGGCTACTTCGGTGATCGAGGTAGGTATTGATATACCCAATGCGACGGTGATGGTGATCGAGGATGCAGACCGTTTTGGGCTTTCACAACTGCACCAGTTTCGCGGGCGCGTTGGGCGCGGAGCGTATCAATCGTACTGCTATGTGCTGAGCTCCGATGCAAGTATACAGGCGCAGGAACGCCTTGAGGTGTTTCAGATGACGAACGATGGATTCCGCCTGGCGGAGGAAGATTTGCGCCTGCGCGGCCCGGGCGATTTCTTCGGCGTGCGCCAAAGCGGGGTGCCCGAGCTTCGTATGGCCGATCTGAACAATATGCAGCTGGTTGAACTCTCTCGTACCCTCGCGGCGAAGCTCTGGGAGAGCGATGCTTATCTACGTAAGCCTGAACATGCTGCACTGCGCGAGAGGATGCATGTTTTCTGGCAAAGCTTCATGGCGCATTGAGCGCCACTTGACATGGACTTTTGTATTTTAGGAGGGATAACTATGGTAGTACGTGTATCATTGATGGTATTGCGCGTGGCTGTGCTGGGGGCGCTGGTATTAGGCATATTGTTCTGGACAGACAATGCAACTGGCCTGCAGATAGTACATATTGTGCTGGGGTTCCTGGTAGTGATCTCGTTGTGGGTGATAGGGATTGCGCAGGGTGTCCAGCGGGGCGGTAGTTTTGGTCTGGCGCTAGCAACTTTTGTTGTGGGTTTTCTCCTGGCGCTGGTTGGGCTTTTCCAGACGAGATGGCTGATCGGCTCTTCTCACTGGGTGATTCAGGTGATTCACCTGCTACTAGCCTTAATGGCGATTGGGCTAGGGGAAATGATCGGTGGTCGCTACAGGAGGATGACGGCTAAGGAAGCGGTTTAGCAGTCACTTCACACTATTGCCGAATGGTCGCTAATATGTTTTAATGGGGGTATCAGGCTGGGTTTTAGGTGCCATGCCGGCGTAGAACAATTGTATTGAAGGGGTTTTCGAGCGTGAGCAATGAGAAAAGACACAAACGCGTTGCCGTGTATCCTGGCAGTTTTGATCCACTCACCAATGGGCATCTCGATATTGCAAGGCGGGCAGCGCGGCTCTTTGACACGCTGATTATCGCCGTCTATGCTTTCCCTGCGAAAAACCTGCTCTTTACGGTTGAGGAACGCATGCAGCTCTGGCAAGAAGTGATTGAGGCAGAAGAACTGACAAATGTACGCGTAGATACATTTACAGAACTGTTAGTGGAGTTTGTCCGTTCGGCAGGTGGGCAGGCTATTGTTAAGGGGCTGCGTTCACCTAACGATTTCGAGGTGGAGTTCCAGCAGGGACTGATGAATCGCAAGTTAGCGCCTGAGATTGAGACTATTTGCTTACTTACTAATCTGGAGCAGCTCTTTGTGAGTTCTTCTTTGCTTAAGGAGGTCGCCCGCCTGGGAGGGAACGTTACAGATATGCTTCCTCCAAACGTAGTGCTGGCCCTACAAAAAAAATTCGGGACGTAGTGCGTTGAAGCTGCCTGAGCCGTCAGCGGGCAGGTGAGTGCAATTGGGAACGGAGAAAAGGCGTGGACGATATACTCTTTCTTGTAAACCGCCTGGATAATCTGATCGCAAGTAGCCGCAAGATGCCCCTGGTTGACCAGTTGCTGGTGAAAGAAGCCGATATTCGGAGCATTATTCACGAGATGCGGATAGCCATTCCCGATGAAATCAAGCAGGCACGACGTATCATCCAGGATAAGGAGCGTATCCTGGCCCAGGCACGCGAAGAGTCTGAACGAGCGTTGAAGCGCGAAGGTTTGCTACATTCTGCGGAAGAGCGTTCCCAGGAAATATTGAGATTAGCGTATGAAAAAGCTGAGCAAATCAAGGTTGAGGCCGATGCGTATGTTGTGGAAACGCTGCGCGCCTTGCGGGACCACCTGGCGACGATCGAGATGGATATTGGCCGTTCCATTTTGAGCATCGAGAAAGGGCTTGCCAGCCTGGAAGAGGTGCCTGAAGAGGAAGATGTGTACGAGGAGGAGGAGGCAGAGGATGAACAACCACCTTCACGACCAACCCCAAGACGGGCGTCGCTGGCTGCTGATACGATGGGGGGGCCGAAGTTCCAGCAGGATTCGATGCAGGGAGACAGAGGCTAGCCGTATGGAGGGTCGGCCACGAGTTCCCCCACACGTGGATTCGATGCAGGGAATGAGCGACCAGGGCGGGGGCAAGCATTGGGGGTTGGCGACCAGGGCGGGGGCAAGCATTGGGGGTTGGCGACCAGGGCGGGGGCAAGCATTGGGGGTTGGCGACCAGGGCGGGGGCAAGCCCGACCTTCGATTTTTGGTAGAACCTATGCTTGCTTACATGTGGTATTATCGTGCTAGATATTCTATTGTTCTGTTATGAGTCCTTCTTTCAGGCAGTTCTGCTGGCCTGATAGTAAATCGTATCGTAAAGACCTATACAATAGTGCCAGATCCAAGGAGGTCAATTCATGATCTGTCCCCGCTGTCAAAGCCAGGTGGCCGATGGAGTGAAGTTCTGCGGCGTATGCGGAGCGCCTATGCAAGTGAGCCAGACACCACCACCACAGGGCCAGCCCCAAAGTCAATATGGAGCGCCGCAACAAGGAGCATACATACCACCTAATCAGTACGAAGAGTATTCCAGCAATCAAGCGTTTGGCGCCAAGGTGCCGAGAGCCGAACTACACAATCCTGAAGGGGTATTGCGTGTAGCCGATATGTCGATCACGATTGATGGAGAACTGGTGCCGGTCGTAGATGTTATGCTGGGCAACCAATTACCCATCTATTTCGAGCATCACATTTTGCTCTGGAAGCACCCAGGGGTGCAGATTGGCTTCAAATCGCTCAAGGGAGCTGCCAAGCGTTTCTTCGCGGGCTTGCAAATCTTCATCACCGAGGCGCAGGGGCCTGGTAACATCTCCTTCTCGCGCGATTCGGTAGGCCAGATTGTGGCACTACGCCTGCAGCCGGGCCAGATGGTCGAGGTACGCGAGCACCAATTCCTGTTCGCCACGGGCAATGTTGATTATGATTTCACTTTTGTGCAGGGTGCAGCCAATATCCTGTTCAGCCGCACCGGTCTCTTCATTGACCAGTTCACGTGTCGCGGCGGCGAAGGCATCTTAGTGGTCCATGGATATGGCAATGTCTTTGAGAAAATGCTGGCTCCAGGAGAAACGCTCGACGTCGAGCCGGGCGCGTGGTTGTGGAAAGATCCATCGGTGCAGATGACCGTCACTACGGTCGCCGGCTCACAGCGCGGCGGCGGCCTTTTCGGTGCCATCGGCGGCTTCATGGCGGGTGCATCGATCGTACTCAACCGCTTCACGGGACCGGGTCGCCTGGGCATCCAGTCTATGACCTATCATCCGCCACAGGCCGAAGGCTCTCCACAAGCGGGTGGAACCAGCAACATCGGAGGAACGCTGGGCCAGTTGTTCAACCAGTGAGTTATTGTTCATGCTGCGCCGCTTTTACCGTTCGTTGCATCTCACGGAGGGGGGCGGCGGGCGACCACTGGCACTTATCCGTCCTGGCAACGCTGACAAGTCGATAATGGATTGTACGTTTGTAACCTGGATATTCGATGGGGCACGGGGGGCCGATAAATCGGCGATGGGCACGGAGTATTGATACGCGCTCCGCTTCGCTTCGCTGAGGCCCCTACGGATGACCGGGTTATTTTCTTAGGCAAGGTTCAATTTGGACGAATTGTCCTTGACCGTTTGAACCGTCACACCCTGTCACCGTGAGCGAAGGATCAGCGCAGCGAGATCCTTCGCTGCGCTCAGGATGACAGGGCTGGACCTTGCTGGTGATGAGGAACGGTCAAGTTCCTTTGAACCTTGCCTAAAATCCTTTATCGGACATGTGCAAGACGAAAGGAGCAAGGCCTTGTAAAGATACCCCGTATCTTTCTTGCCCCGCCTCTCTTCACCGCCTTCGCCCACGTGCTGGATAAATCCGCACTACGCGTTGATGAATCAACGCTCTACGGATGGGTATTCCCACGCAAGGATAGAGCTAGAAGCCGTGGGCACGCGCTATGCTTCCTAAGCGGCGAGCACTGGGCTTGACGGTGCGCTCCTGGGTGTGCCGGTTGACGGCGATGAGGCCGAAGGTCGGGCGATAGCCAAGGAGCCACTCGAAGTTGTCCAGCGCCGACCAGTAGGTGTAACCGCGTACGTCGATCCCATCACGCAGGCAGGCGGCAACCCCGCGCAGCGCCCGCTCGATGTAGGCAATGCGCCGCGTGTCATCGTCCGTAGCGATACCGTTTTCTGTCACGATGACGGGCATGCCCGTCATCGCGCTCGCGTAGCGGATCGCCGCTTCGAGCGCCTCCGGCCAGAATTCGTAGTCCATCTGAGTGCGTTCCACGCCCTCTTCCGGCCCCAGTGGGCCAGCAGGGCCGAAACGCTGGCGCGAGTAGGTCTGCACACCGATAAAATCGTCGCCTCGCGTTCCTTCCAGGTAGACATCTAGCAGTTCCCGGCGCATCTGCGCGGCCATTTCCTCACCACCAGGTCCCGCCTGGATATCCTGCATCGCCAGGGTCAGCCCGACCTCGCATTTTCCCCGTCCTGCCTTGATGGCCTCCACCGCCCGCCGGTGTGCCGCCAGGGTCGTCTCGCGCCCACGCTCAGAGTCCGCGAACATCATCGGGACGAAGCGCGAGGCGTCGCTGCCGACGCTACGTGCTGCCGCCTCAAACCAGGGCGCCTTGCGCATAGAGCCCATGATCTCACCCGCTATGGCTTTTATGAGAGGGCCGCCGTTGACCTCGTTGAGCGTACAGGCCAGGGGAATCAGATCACCCAGGTGAGCCATCGCTCTTTCACAGAAACGGGCAAACTTTTCCGGTGTGTCCTGCGCCTCCCAACCGCCGGAGGCGGCCAGCCAGCACGGCGAGGTGAAGTGGTGGAAGGTGACCATGGGGATGATCCCATGCTCATGGCACGTCGCCAGCATACGCCGGTAGTGGTCGAGCTGGGCCAGGGAAAACTCTCCCTCTTCCGGCTCGATACGCGACCACTCCAGGGAAAAGCGGTACAGCGTGAAGCCCAGGTCAGCGAGCAGGGCGATGTCCTCGCGGTAGCGGTGATAGTGGTCGCAGGCATCGCCCGATGACTCGACGAAGGCGCTGCCAGTCGCATGTTCCATCGCCCAGGTGTCGTTGTAAACGTTGCCGCCCTCTACCTGGTGCGCGGCTGTGGCGGTGCCCCAGAGAAACGTGGGGGGAAATGTGATCTCCATATAGTGATCTCCCTTTCTCAAGATGGTCGAACGGAGTGCTTCTTCATCCATTATGTACGAAAATCTCTCTCCCCGCCAAGCCTCCCGTGGGGCTCAAAAGTATAACATCCTTGACAACAGGAGTTCTCTCTTCTATACTTGTTTCCGTTAGGAAAATAACAATGCAAAGGGAACTATGAGGCCAATCGTTCCTTTGCAAGGTGAATCCAAAGATTGAGTTTTTATTTGGAGGTAATGAGATGACAACACAGAATGAAGCGGAAGCCGGAACCCAAAGTCGCTGGCAGTTTGACCCTTTTCACACGCAAGTCGAGTTCGCCGCCAAGCACCTTGGCATGATGACGGTGCGCGGTCACTTTGCCGAGACCAGCGCGACCGGGAATATCTACCCCGACGACCCCGAAGCGTCATCGGTGGAAGTCACCATGCAGTCAGCAAGTATCCGAACGCACAACGAGAATCGGGACAACGACCTGCGGTCATCCAATTTTCTGGAAGTCGACAAGTATCCCACGATGCACTTCAAAAGCACCAGGATCGAACACACCGGAAAGGATCGCTACACCATGACGGGCGACCTGACCATCAAGGGCAACACCCAACCGGTGACACTGAAGGTGGTGAAGTACGGGGAATTCAATGACCCCATGATGGGCCACCGGATCGGCTACAGCGCCGAGGGCCGGATTGACAGGAGGGACTTTGGCCTGACATTCAGCATGATGCTCGATGGCAAGTTTATCGTCAGCAACGAGGTCGATATCTTGATCGAGGGCGAGTTCGTCGAGCAAAAGTAAGTGCAGGCACCGCCGCCACAAGTAACTGAGCCTGGTGTTGAACAACTTGCGATTGATCGATCTCTCCGGGTAGACTGTCTCGCAGGTGGGAGGTGCGAGGCAGTCGAGACCGGCAGATCACGATGTTCCTGGTGCTTTAATCATTTAGCAAGAGCGTAAGCGCGGGCGACGGTACTTCGTGGTCGGCGGCGCTAGCAACGACGGCGGTACCGATAGCGAAGTACTCGATGACGTGCGAACCCCAGCCATGACTGCGCTCGTGGATCTGCGCACCGACGATACCCTGCGCATTCAGGCTTGTAGCCTCCGCTTGCATACGCTCCATGGCCAGTTCGCGGGCATCATAGAGCGCCTGGGTATAGTTGGCCATTTCGACATTCTGGCCGACCTGCTTCATCCACTGGCCTATACCCTGGTGGGCAACATGGTAGACACAGTTACCCATCACCATGCCCACGGGCCGGTAACCGGTCTGGAGCAAGGTCCAGAAATCCTGGCCGGAGAGGTCCGAGGTGAATGGCATGCCATGCGCGTTGCGATAAGTTTGACCGCTACGCGAGCGGATCGCCGTGCCGATCGCTAAGAACTCGGCCAGGGATTCCCCCCACTCGTGCCGCGTGACCTCCAGACGCACGCCGACGATACCGTCTGCGCCCAGTGCAGCGGCCTCCTCCTCCATACGTGTCATGGCTAATTCGCGGGCATGATACATGGCCTGGGTCAGGACATTGACTTCCATGTTCTGCCTAAAGCCTGCAAACTGATAGCCGATGTGATAGATCGAGCTGCCTACCACCAGGCCAACCGGGTCGAAACCCGCTTCACGTACCAGCAAGAACTCGTTGACGCTTAAATCACTGGTGAAAAGGCCACGGTGGGTAGCATCACTGCGCATAGATTTGAGTCGTTCGCGCGCATGTACGGGCAAATCATCGCCCTGAGGTACCTGACTAGACATAGAGTTTCTCCTTCTATTCTCTTATTGTAAGCTCACGCGTTTCCCCGCGCTGTCCAGGGCGCAGGTCGGTGAAAGTGAGCGTGGGTTTTGGCGACGGAATGACATGGTCTGGTCTGCGAGAGACGATGGCGGTACCAATAACCGAGAAATTGATGAATAAATCGCGATACGTGGTGGGATCATTCTCGCGGTCATACTCGTATTGTTGCTTATTGAATCCGATATGCATGCCGACGACGCCCACAGCATTGAGGCTGCGGGCCATCGCGGTGAGCCGGTTCATCGCCAGGTCACGAGCAGTATAGATAGCCTGTGAATACGGGCCAATCTCCTGGTTCGACCAACTGCGTAGTATCTGACTCACCTCCCAGCCAGTGGAGACACAGTAGGAGCAATAGCCTGTCACCAGCCCAACCGGGAAATACCCTGCCTGGAGCAGGGTCCAGAACTCCTGGCCGGAGAGATCGCTGAGGAAAGGACGTGGGAAAAGCGGCGCGTCAGGAAGCCGGATAGCCGTACCAATAGCCGTGTATTCAATCAGACCGCTGCCCCACTCGTAGTCGCGCGTGGTGAGCCGTACACCGATGATGCCGTGGGCCTTCAACAGCGTCGCCTCCTGCTCCAACCTGCCCAGGGCAAGCTGGGCGGCATGCTGGTGAGCCTGGGTAATAGTTGTCAATTCATATGCGTTGGTAAATCTTGCATAGCTCCAGGTATATTGCCTTCCCACGTGGTAGATCGAGCTACCCATCACCTGGCTTAAGGGCTGGTAGCCCTGGTTGCGTGTCAGCGCGAACTCCTTCGCGCTGAGATCGCTGCTGAAGAGCGGGTGACCGGCTGCAGTCTCCTCGCTCAAGCGCCGCAGCGCCTGCGCAGGTAGTCCGCCGGCCTGCAATGAACGCAGGCTGGCCTCTGCCTCTTGCTGTGCCTGGATGCGCTGCTGTTCTTCCTCTGGCGAAGAACGTTTCCAAAAAGGCATGCGAGCCTCCTTCCTCACATACAGCGCCTGGTGCGCTATTACAGCAGAAATCGCTCAAGGGCAGTACGGGCCTGTGCACTTTGTCCCGCCACATGAGCCAATGCCTCCGAAAGCTCCTCAATCCACTGGTCCACGGGTATCTGCTCAGTTTTGAGTACGATGCCTCGCACTATTTTCGCCCGCATTGCCACCAGCGGCCCCTGTCGCTCCCTGCCAATGCGATATTGATACTCACCCAGCGACACCGTAAGCTCTTTCACCGGGTGCTCACGCGAGAAGAGGCCGCTCTGGCGCGTTATCGTGGTATTGTTGGGCAGTGCCCCTTCCAGCTTGACGGCAAGGGCTTCTAAAAATGCCTTGATATCGGTGTTGTCGGCACGCAAAGACGCGGCGAACAGTTCAGTTCGCATCGGCTCGCTGAGTTCGTCACTCATGCTCTTCTCCTTAACACTATATATAACGCGGGGCCACTGTAAAATTACAAAGCAACGCGGGCGACCATAAAGGCCCGCCCCGCCACTCCTCACCACCCTCGCCCCTACGGAGATATTCCTCCGCACGGACGGAGACCCGACAATGATCTCTACAAGCTACGCATTCTATGATATCATAGCTATGGAAGCTATGATAGCTTGATAGGAGGATTACATATGGGCATTTTCTCACGCTTTACAAATCTCTTGCGCATGCGCGCCAATACAGCGCTGGATAAGGCTGAGGACCCGGGCGAGGTGATGGATTACTCGTACAGTAAACAGCTCGAACAACTGCAACAACTGCGCCGCTCCATTGCTGACGTGGTGACAAATGAAAAGCGGCTAGAAATGCTGGAGTCACAAATTCGGCAGCAGAGCAACAAGCTCGACCAGCAGGCAATGCAAGCATTACAGGCAAATCGTGAAGACCTGGCGCGAACTGCCTTGCAGAGGAAGCAGGCGCTTGCGACACAGGTCAATAGCTACGACCAACAACTTGCCCAGTTACGGGACCAAGAACAGCGGTTGGTCGAAATGGAGCGCACGGTCTCTGCTCGTATCGAAGCCTTCCGTACGCAAAAAGAGATGGTCAAAGCCCAGTACGGCGCAGCGCAGGCGCAGGTGAAGATTAACGAAGCGGTTACAGGCATTTCGCAAGAAATGTCTGAGATGAATCTCGCCATGCAGAGGGCACAGGATAAAGTGCTGTCGATGCAAGCACGTGCAGATGCGATGGACACGCTGATCGACCAGGGAACGCTCAGCGAACAGGGGTTGATCGGCGCTGGTTCTGGCGACACGCTCGACCGCGAGTTGCAGCAGGTTGCCTCACAACAAAATGTGGAAGCGCAGTTGCATGCAATGAAACAACAAATGCAGCTAGGGGGTCCAGACGCATCCCAGCGACAAATCGAGGGACCTCCCTCCAACTGACTAGTTACGCTTCTCTCTTTCGCGGTTAATGCGCAGGATCTTGAGCATATATTGTTCGGAGTTCAAGTAGTAGGGATTCCTCTTGATATACTTGCCGACGACAGCGATGGGATGTAGCTTGAGCATTTCTACTACCAGGCTGGGCAATAATTTGCTATGGTCGTAGTGCATTAGCGCAATAATAGGGGCATTCTGGAAAGTAAATACCGCGTCAGATGCCGCTTCATATTTGAGGATTTGTTCAGGAGTGGCTATATCTTTAGTCAGCCAGGTCATATCGATCGAGATACGTACCGCCTGCCATCCTTCACGCAGCGCCTGAGCAATGAATGTCTGATGGGAGGAAAGTAAAAAATACGGGTCAAAGCGTTTACCTTTTGCCAGAAACAGCTCGCGTTCCTCGTGTAAGACCAATTGCCCGGCCTCAATCACTCCATTCACGTCAATCTGTAACTTCTGTAGTTCCTCGCGTAATTCCTTGACCTGTGCTGGGGCAGCAGCAAATAAACACTTTTCCGAAAGCGTCAGTCCCACACGCATTAAACGCGCTGTCACACCTGGAATCTCGTTCACTTTACTATAAAGTTGACAGATATGCGAGCCAGGAGGAATGCGCTCAGATTTGCCTTCGACGCTGAGATCCATAGCTACTACCTCCACCGGTCATTGTTGACCTATCTGCGCTTTCCGTGCTTGACGAAAACGAGCGGCTTTGTTGCTCATACTCACAATTAACGAACCTAATATGCCAAAGAAGAAGGCGCTCGAAAGAAAAGCAAAGATCAACAGCACTAGCGCCCTCTGCAAGGTATATGACGCGAAAACGGCTACGGGCAAGATTAACAGTGAAATACAGGCAGGGAAAAATAACATCCATCCCAGCATAACGCGCAGGCTTTGCTTCAATGAAAGTGGCTGCTCTCCGTCATAAGGATAGAGAATGCGCCGCATGAGGCGATAACGCGGCCTGTGCTGCATATGGCTATTTTTTCCCTACTTTCTGTTGATCCTGTAACCAACGTTCTAAAATTTCTTCCGCCTGGTAAAGGATATTCGCCTCGTTTTGGTAGGTCAGGCGACGCGCTGCCTCGGAAAAGGAAAACCATTCCACGCGATCATATTCGGAATCATGTAGAGCGGTATCGCCGCCTATGGCCTCAAACAAATAGTGGCGCACCTGTTTCTGAAATCGCACCTTGTCGCGTATAAAGAAATAGGAAATACTACCTATATAGGCAATCAGACGTACCTCTAATCCGGTTTCCTCCTGCACCTCTCGCAACGCCACCTGCTCAAAGGTTTCTCCAGACCGGGGAGTCCCCTTGGGCAAAGCCCAGATACCGGGGTGGCTGCGCCCGACAAGGGCGACCTCCACAGGTGCACCTGTATATTGCTCCAAGTCGTCCGGGTCTGTTGTGCCTTTGTTCTGCCTCGAGTCTTCTGGAACAAGACGAAAAACCACTCCTCCTGCGGAATAAGCTCGTATTGTTTGATGTCGCTCCATCAGTCGCGAAGTGCCTTCTCTATACCACCAGTGCTCGATCTCTAAATGTAAGGGCACAACAGATGCGCCTGTTTTATCAGCGTAACTCGTACTTTTGCTGGACGCGGTTCGTTGCCCCCTACCTGGCTTCTATACACTATACAACATTCAGCCGCACCACTGCTCAGGTATCGAGGGTCCACCACACGGGGCGATGCAAGCATCCCCTCCCTTCCCCTCACCGCCCCCGCCCCTACGCGGTTTCATAGGACGGTTCGCAAATCCCTACCGGCGATGCAAGCATCCCCTCACATCCATCCAACCGCCCTCGCCCCCACGGAAAGGGTATTTCCCAGTTCTGCCGAGAGAGTATAGCCAATCCTCCAGGGTGTGTCAAGAGAGCGAGCTGCGTATAGCGAACAGGTTCTCGGCAGGGGTTTCAGGTGGTATAGAACAACCCGGGGCAAGCAGGAAATGCCTGCCGCCTGTCAGTCTAGCGCCTCCGCCACCTCTTCACGTACCTGGCCGGGTTCTCCATTTTTCAGCACGGTTTTCTCGCTGATCCCGCCCATTACCGCTTTGCCAGAGCGCAACTTGCCCTCGCGCAGGTCAGGATTGCCCTCCAGGGTAGCGGCCCAGTTGAGAGCATGTACCGGATATGTCGCCAGTAGATCAAAGTAGATATGCGTGCCACAATTATGCAGGATGTTGAACTTGCTCCTGCTCTTGACGGCATCAAAAATCTCAAGGTCGTACTGTTCACCAAACTCACGATACTGGTCAGCAGTCAACATGCCTTCGGCAGCCCAGCCATTTGTGGCGTAGAAGATGCCGCTGGCGCCCTGTTCCAGGCATGCAATCGCATAAGTGGCGAAGGTCTCTGTAATCACACGCAGAGCCGCGTGCATGGCTCCCCGGTCTTCGCGGATGGTCTGAAGCACCGGCTCGCTTTTATTACCAACCAGGTATTTTGCAATCCCCAGGGGACAGAAGATGGTCTGCACAAAGTAGGCGTCAAATCCTATTGCGTGGTTAATCAATCGCAGCGCCTGCAACTGCTCGCCCAGCGCGCCCTCATCCGGCTCAAGTGGGCGTATGCGTTTCCAGTCGGAGCTACTCTTGATAGGAGTATCTTCGATGATGGGCGCTTTATACTTCTCTCCCGAGGGATGGACGAGGACACCCCAGCCCTCGACATGGTAGGAAGCGCGGGGGTTGACCTTCATATAATCCCAGTCATAGCGTGTGAAGTTCTCAACCATCGCCTCCGCCAGCGATTGCGCACCCCACTCGCGTTCAAAGTCGTGTCCCCACATGCTGGCGGGAACTCGATCTACCTGTTCATCTCGCAAAGCAGCATCTACGCGTTCTTTTTTGTTCACGGTAATTCCTTCCTTCTCCTCTCTTTGTTGTTGATAATGGATTTTGACAAAATAATCGGACAAGCGGAACATCCGGCAAAGGCCGATAATGGATTTTAACAAATGAAGCGGGATACCGGAACAGCCAGCAAAGGCCGATAAATCGGCGGTGTGCACGATAAATCGGCACCTACAAGTATCCGGGGTATTTTCTTAAAACTCATAATCGGCGATGGGCGCGAAGTAGTGATACGCGCTCCGCTTCGCTTCGCTGAGGCCCCTACGGTTGGCCGGATTACTTCGTCAATGTGCATTATCTGCTATTCCTCCAATTCTTTGAAGCGATACCCTACACCGCGCTCGGTCAGAATATAGTGTGGATGTGCGGGGTCTTTTTCAATTTTTTGCCGCAGGTAGGTAATATACAGGCGCAGGTAATGGGCCTCGTCACGATATTCACTGCCCCAGACTTTGGATAACAGGGTTTCATGCGTCAATAACCGCCCGGCATTACTGACAAGATGGTAGAGGAGACGGTACTCGGTCGGACGCAACACAACCTTTTCCCCCCGTGCAATTACTTCACGCCGCGAGAAATCGATCTTCAGATCGGGATCAGCAATGATCTCTGTTTTCCGCGCTGGCGCCGCCATAAATGAACGACGCAAGAGCGCCCTGGTACGTGAGAGCAGTTCCCGCGGACTAAATGGCTTCGCGATATAATCATCGGCTCCCAGATCGAGTCCATGAATCTTATCCTGCTCACTCTGGCGCACGGTGAGCATAATCACAGGTACATTGGACACCTCGCGAATATGGCGTAACGTTTCGAAGCCGTCCATCTCTGGCATCATGACATCGATCACGACCAGGTCCGGCAGATTTTTACGCAGTTGCTCCAGCGCCTCCAGGCCGTTACCGGCTTCTATGACGCGATAGCGTTCTAACTCCAAATTCATCCGTACAAAATCGCGGATGCGCGGCTCGTCATCCACGATCAGAATAGTCATATCACGCGCATCAAACGCTTCCTTCTCCATCAGAACACCACCATCGGCAATCTGGCTTTCTCCTCACGAGGTAAGCTAAACGAAAATGTCGATCCCTGGTGCAGTGCGCTCTGGACCCAGATGTGCCCCCCGTGAGCCTCGACTATGGCACGACAAATGTATAAACCGAGTCCAACACCCTGCGTCGAGAGTGTCATGCTATCACCGGCTCTTTGAAAACGATCAAAGATGTGCTCCTGGTCACGTACGTAGATGCCCATGCCAGTATCACTCACGCTGACAATCACCTCGTCACCTGTTGCGCGGCAGGCAACCGTTACTTCATGCTTATCCGGCGAATACTTCACTGCGTTATCCAACAAATTTTGCAGCACCTCTTCAATGCGATCTCTGTCCGCCATTACAGCCGGCAGATTCGCAGGCATGTTGCCTCTAATCGTAACACCTGGACTTTTGACCTGCAATCGATGTGCCACCTTCTGCACGAGATTCGCCAGGTCGAGCGGCGCAATATCCATTTGCAGGCCGCCTGCCTGGATACGCGAAGCGTAGAGCAAATTGCCTACCAGCTTATTCAGGCGATCAGCCTCTTCCTCCACTGCCAGCAGGCGAGAACGCAGGGCTGCCGCATCAAACTTCGCGTCGGCGCGCGCCAGGGTGGAAGCATAGCCTTTGATGATGGCGATCGGCGTCTGCAATTCGTGCGAAATCACGGATATAAATGTGGAACGTTTTTCCTCTTCTTCGCGCTCCCGTGTCACGTCACGTACAGTGAGAATGCCGCTGGCTGGCTCGCCCTTGCTTGAACGAACGCAGGCAGCCGTCATACTGACATCGAAATGTTGCCCATCACGCGCCGCAATCACCATCTCTCGATTCACTACGCTCTGGCCTGCAAAAGCTTGCAAAATAGGTGAGCCTTGCAAGCCGAGTTCATTTCCCTGACGATCTTTGGGGCGCAGCACTTCAAAGTAGAAGCGCCCCAGCACCTCGCTTTCGCGCCAGCCGGTGAGTCGTTCCATGGCCGGGTTGAAGTCAATGATGCGCAGCGCCGTATCTACCGTCAAGATGCCCTCCGCGCTCTGCTGGAAGATGGCCGCCAGCCGTCTCTGTTCCTTGACCAGGGATTGCGATTTCAAGGCCGAACGTAAACCTGCTGCGAGATGCGCTATAAATAGCTGCCGCGAGCCATCGCTTTCACCAGGATACTCAAAGCACGAGCTCGAGCCAGCCGGGCGCAGGCAGTGCAGCATACCCAACATGCCCGCCTGGTCGCTCAAGAAGAGAGAACACCGCTCAAACGCAGGTAGCTCTGCTGCATCCTTCGTTTCACTATCCTCATCGCAGATTCCAAGCTGCTTCACCAGGAGAGATGGCAGCATATCCGTCACCAGGGGGCATCTTGAACCCGGCTGCTTGCCCTGCTGTACATACGATAACAGGAGCTTCGCTGCCGGTTCGTTGAGACGGTATAAAGTATACTCTGTATTGCTCTGCGGATCAAATGCTTCGTTCGATACGACGAAGACACCTGCATCGCCGCACAGTAGCCGGATGGCGCTGCCGACTAGAATAGTAATTTGATCATACAACTCCCCGGATTGTTGCATTTGGGACCATGACATAGCGCATTCGCTCCGTTCAGGAGACGGGAAAGCGACCACAGGCCGCGCAATCGAGAGTTACACGGCGGGGCGCTTCGACGACATCATCAACCACCTGCTAATTAAGAGGCAACGGTGTTATTGTAACACAATGCTCAACGGCCTGCTAACCCTTTCAACATAGAGCCTGTGTATGCTCCTGACAGGGGCAAGCCCTGTCACTACATTTTTGGCAGTGTTGAGCCTGAAATGTAGTGGAGCACCCTCTGGGGGAGGATGAGTGCCCCCTTGCGGGTACCCGGAATACTAGCGGAGTTTTCGGGAACATTCACAAACCCTCCCCTTCAACATAGTACTCGATCTTATTCCGACCGGCAACGGACTGCGTCCTAGCTTCGCTCAGCCGGTCGGAAAGGTAGTACCAATTGACGTAATTGAGCGTCTCGGGTATGATGCTTAAGAAGTTGAGAAGCTATATCTGCGAATTGCAACCCGAGGGCCTGCAAAGGATACTATTTGAAAGGTAATGATTATCGATTATGCGTACTGAAGAAGCAAGCCTGGCACTACCGGCTACCAATAACCCATCTCTTCCTGGACGCTCGCCCCTGCGCTGGCTGCGGTTCCTGCGCTCACCATTGTGGCTCTGCCTGCTCCTGGCGCTGCTCATCCGTGCCTGGCTGGTTGTCCACACGCAAGGCGTGATCGCCGGTGATGAGGCCATGGTCGGCCTGCAGGCCGAGAATATTCTGCGCGGCCAGCACCCTGTTTACTACTATGGCCAGCCCTACATGGGGAGCCTGGAAGCCTATTTCGCGGCCCTGCTCTTCGCCATTGCCGGTCCCTCCGTCTGGACGCTGCGAGCGGTCTCTATATTGCTCTCGGTGTTGCTGGTGGCCCTCACCTGGCGATTGGCCGGGGCGCTGGCGGACACGACACAGCTGCCCACTTATGCCAGGCGCCGCTTCATGATCATTGCGGCTCTCGTTGCAGCGCTGGCACCAGTCTATGACGCGGTGATTGAACTGCGCATGATGGGCGGATACATTGAAGCCTTCGTGATCATGGCCTGGCTGCTGCTCTCGGGCTTTCGCCTGGTACAGCGCTGGCAGGCAGGGGCATCAACGCGCGAACTGGCGCTGCGCTGGGCCGGCATTGGCCTGCTGATCGGCCTGGGCATGTGGACCGATCCGCTCATTATCTCTGCTGTCCTAGCCATTGCGCTCTGGATCGCCGGCTATATCATACTCAAGTTAGTGAAACTGGGCGAACAAAGCGAGGGCGAGCGACGGCCCTCCCTGCTCTCCCTGCTCAAGGGCACGCTGCTGCTCGTAGCGGCCATCCCCGCGTTCTGCGTTGGCTTCGTTCCTGCTATCATCTGGGGTCTCAAGCACCAGTGGCAGAACATGGCCTACATCTTCAACAACGGCAGCGACATAGCGAGTTCTCGACTGACGACGATCGTGCATATCCAGTCTTACTACAATACCTGTATTGCGCCGCGCATCATTGGCGGGGCATTGCCATCGCAAGCCGATGTGACCTACACAAACCCGCAACTGCTGACCTTGGGCCTGGTGGTGGGCGTCTTCTGCATTTTTGCGTCGATTGCGGCTATCGCGCTTTCTCTCTACTGGCGCAACCCATTCCTCTCAGACATCCGGCGGCTTACGGGCTACCCACTGCTCTTCGCGGCTTGCTCGACGCTCACGTTCTCTGTGTCGAATGTCTCCATTCGCGCCCTCGCTGTTGGCTGCGGGCCGTGGGACCTGGTTGGACGGTACGCAACTCCGTTATTAATAGCTGTTCCTTTCTTTATCGCCGGCATTTTTACGGCCATCAGCGCATACTTGCAGGAAATGAGCAACAGGCAACCTCAGGTGAAGGACAAGGTTGATTCAACCCCGTGGTCTCGTGCCATCACCCGCTCGCCTTTCTCAATGGCGGTGCAGGCAGGGCTGCTGATCCTGCTGGCCGTCTATCTCGGTTCGCAAAGTTACGCTTATTTCACGGCGAACGCGGGTTACACGTTCCAGACATCCGCGTGCACGATGGCACCGGCAAACAATGACCAGGTGATTGCTTTTATGCAAAGCCAGCATATTCGCTACGCCTGGTCGCATGGATGGATGGGCGACCCCATTGCGTTCAAGACCGACGGCGCTATTGTTACCGCTGACGCGCGCTTCTTGACAGGCGTTCAACCGTATCTCGGTCGCATCCCGGCCTATACCCTGGCAGTGTGGCACGCGAATCGTCCCAGCTTGCTCACACTGGCCAAGCACGATGATGCCAATCCACCGCAGTTACAATACCTGGCCACCCAGCACATAACGTATCGGGTCACGCGCTTCTCATCCGAGCCTGGGTTCGATCTCCTGCTGATTACGCCCTTGAATCGCTCTATCACGCCTTCCCAAGCAGACACTGTTACCCAATCGTCCGTCTTCGGTTACTGCTAGAATGGCAAAGGTGAGGATGGCCATGCATTTCGATATATTCACCCTGTTCCCTGAAATGTTCGAGGGGCCATTTTCTGCAAGCATGCTGAAACGCGCTCAGGAGCGCGGGCTGCTCAGCATCGCCTTGCATAATATCCGCGACGCCACTACCGACAAGCATCACGTTGTCGATGACTACCCTTATGGAGGCGGCGCCGGCATGGTTATGAAACCTGAGCCAGTTTTTACAGCAGTTGAGGCAGTCTACCAGGGTGGGCCGATTATCCTGTTGAGTCCACAGGGACGACTATTCAATCAGCAGATCGCCCGTGCACTGGTGCAGGAAGCGCGAGTGACACTCATCTGCGGGCATTACGAGGGCATCGACGAGCGCGTGCGCAAACACCTGGTTACTGACGAGATCTCAATAGGCGATTACGTGCTGACAGGCGGAGAACTCGCAGCCATGATTGTGGTCGATGTCACAAGCCGCCTCATTCCGGGTGTGCTGGGAGGGGAAGACTCGATACTGGAGGAATCGCACAGCGGGGGATTATTGGAATATCCGCACTATACACGCCCACCGGAGTTTAGAGGCTGGCACGTTCCCGGTGTGCTGCTGTCTGGCAACCATGCAGAGATCGCACGCTGGAGACGCAAAGAATCGCTAAGGAGAACTAAAGAAAGACGACCCGATTTGTTCGAGAAGCTGGACTTGAGCAGCAAGGAGGACCTCAAGTTGTTGAAGAAGCTGGAGGAAGAACGGGGTGTTGAGGGTCAATGATCGTCGCGTAGGGGCAGGAGAGGTTCTGCCATCTTTCTACTCTCTCTGCTCCCTTTACGGGATTTTCTCTAGCAGCTCCAGTAACACGCCGTTCGTCCCCTTTGGATGGATAAATATAGCCCTTCCTCCGGCAGCAATACGTGGCTGCTTATCGAGCACGGGCACACCTTTCTCCTGCATCTCGGCCAGCGTGGCATCGATATTCTCCACTTCCAGGCAGATATGATGGAGGCCCTCGCCGCGCTTTTCCAGGAACCTGGATAGGCTGGAATCGGGCGTGGTCGGCTCGATCAGTTCGATCTCGCTTCCCCCGGGGCCACCCAGGGGTAGAAAAGCGATGCGCACCTGTTCCGTTGGCACCTCTTTGATTTCACCGGGCCTTATACCAAGTGTATCCTGGTAAAAGGCCAGCGCTTGCTCGATATTGTGCACAATGATGGCAACGTGATCAATGCGTTTGGGCATCTCTATCTCCATGGACTTGATGATGCGGTTTTCTCTACTGGACGCGCCTACTTGTGGCACGCTTCGAGGTGAAAATCCACCTGGCGCAATGTGTGCGGAATCGTAGCAAAAAGACCCATGCCTAGCTGAATGGCGTTCGTAAGCGTACCCATCGCCATTAATGCTCCAATGCGCGTTTCCTCGTTGTATTGCAAGGTATCCGCCATCTGGTCAAACTCTGCCTGAGTCAGCACTTCGTACGTCAAATCAGGCTTCACTAAGAGGCTCAGATCAAGGTCAATATAGTAGAGGCGCTCAAGCTCGAATGTGGCGGGCCGGATAATGGAAGCATAGGTATGTATTAATGAGGGTCCATTATAGAACGCGCTGAGCATATACCAGCGTTGAGGCCAGAAAAATTGCAAACAATTGTAGCGCAGTGGTCGTGTTCCGCTTGACCAGTACATTGGTGTACCGGCAGGCAGCCAGAGACGTAAACAATCGCTGCTTGCTGCTACCAGGTCTTCATCGCTAAGTTGTACCTCTGGATTCAGTTGATATGCTCGCCAAGATCCACGTAGCATCTGGTCATAACTGCGACTTTCAACCTGAAAATCTGGTTGCATAATTGCACTCCCTTCCGTTAATCCCCATAGTACGCAAATTTACCATTGTCGTCAAGCACAGAAACAATAGTCCCACGTCAGAAAAGCACGTTTGTTGTACAATAGATGAGAGCGAATGCGTTATTTTCGATCGACGCGGGGACCAGTGACCAAAAAGACAGGATAGATATGCGCTGCCCAAACTGCCAGACGATCAACCCACCAAATGCAAAGTTTTGCCTTGAATGCGGGAATCGCCTGGTCATCTGCCCAAACTGCGGCACGGTCAACTTGCCGAATGCAAAATTCTGCATTGAATGCGGAACCGCGTTAACGCCAACACCCAGAGGCACGAACCCGCTTGCGGCAACGCAAGCCGCCAGAAGTGAGAGGCAACCATACTCATCAGAGCTGGATAGCAGCAAAAGCAGGCTTACAGCACCAGAGGAAAGACGTATCGTTACCATTATGTTCGCCGACATCACCGGTTCGACGCCCCTGGCGGATAGGCTGGACCCTGAAGATATGCGAGCTATCCTGGCAGGATATTTCAATCTGATGACTGAGCAGATCCGCAGGCACGGCGGTACTGTCGAGAAATACATCGGTGACGCGGTGGTGGCTATTTTCGGCGCACCAATTGCGCACGAAGATGATCCTGACCGCGCGATTCGAGCAGCGCTGGATATGCAGGCGGCGCTTGCCAGGTTCAACCAGCGAAGGCAGGCGCAAGACCCGGCGGTTACGCGCCTGCAAATGCGTATTGGCATTAACACCGGCGAGGTCGCCGCTCCTGGCGCCCAGTTCAGCAGGCGCGATTTCCTCATCACCGGGGATGCCGTTAACGTCGCCGCCCGCCTGCAACAGGTCGCTGCACCCGATACGATCCTGGTGGGAGAACGAACATACCTGGCGACCCGCGAGGTATTTGATTTTCGCCCGCTCGCCCCATTGACGCTCAAAGGCAAGCCTGAACCTGTTCGCGCCTGGGTCGTAGAGGGCTTCCGATCTCGTACTCCGGCCATCATCCAGCATCCACGTGGCATCGAGGGACTCGAAGCCCCACTGGTAGGGCGCGACCTGGAACTTACCTTGATACATGCGACTTACGCACGCGTTCAGGCCGAGCGGCATTCCCATCTGATTACACTGCTGGGTGCTCCGGGCATTGGTAAATCCCGGCTGATGCACGAATTCATCGCGCGCGAAGAAGAATTAGCGAAATGGGCCTCACGCGACAGCAGGTTGAGCAGCCCCAGGGTCTTGCAAGGTCGTTGTCCACCTTACGGGGAAGGTATCACCTACTGGCCCCTGGTTGAGATACTACGCACCTTATTGAAAGTCCAGGGAGGAGAAAGCAGAGAGGCATTAGAAAAACGCTTTAATGAGTTTGTGCGGGATACGCTCGCGAAAGCAAAACGCAGCGAGGATCCGGCAGAGGTCGCCAGCGCTATCATCCGCAGCATCGGGAGCGGGCTTGGAGGCGATGGCAGCGAGCAGAGTTTCGCCGAGCGGCGGGAAATTCAACGGAGCACACACAGTAAAAGCACAGAACAGGGAGGTCCCCAGGCAGTGGTATTGCGCGCATGGCGCGCCCTCTTCGAGTCAATAGCACAGCAAGAGCCGCTTATTCTTGTGATCGACGATCTGCAGTGGGCAGACGAGGCGCTGCTCGGTCTACTTGAATACCTGACCGACCGCATCACCGATGTGCCTATCCTTTTTCTCTGTCCCGCCCGGCCAGACTTCCTCGAGCGGCGACGTGATTGGGGCGGCGGACGGCGCAATTTCACGACGATTGTGCTGGATGCCCTTACGAGCGAGGAGAGCCTTGATCTCATCACCGGGCTACTGGGGACGCACGACCTTCCCGACGTGCTCTACTATACTATCCAGAACAGAGCCGAGGGCAACCCTTTCTATATTGAGGAAATCGTGCGTATGCTGATCGACCAGGGCATGCTGGTCAATCAAAATGGCTGCTGGCGCATCGGTGAGCAGAACGAGGCTATCTTAAGTGAACTTGCCAGTCCTGCGACGCCCCCTGATGATACGCTGATTGACCAGCATTATATACTGCCACTTCCCCGCCTGCCCGACACTATACAGGGCGTGCTTGCCGCGCGCATCGACCTGCTGAGCCAGGTTGAGAAGCAGGTGCTCCAGTACGCTGCCATTATCGGACGTACCTTCTGGCTAGCTGGTATTATCGAACTGGCCACGGACCTTGACAGCGATACTGTTCTCAAGACGCTTCATGTGTTGATCCAACATGAATTCATCATTGAAGCTGAGAAGCAGGTACGCACTCCCGTTGAGCAGGACCTCGTATACAGCTTCAAGCATGTGCTGATACGCGACGTGGTCTACAACAATATCCCGCGTATTCGCCGTTCCCAAAGGCATGCCCAGCTCGCGCTCTGGTTGGAAGAAAAGACAGCCGGCAATACCGAAGCGTTTGCAGAACTGCTCGCCTATCATTACCAGCAAGCGCTGGCTAACTGGTCAGCCAGCCTGCTGGTAACTACTGCCGGTACAAGCGAAATAACCGGCCAGGCGCCAGGCTCATCAACGCAGCCTATAACCTTAACTCGCCAGGAACTCAGTCGCCGCTCAATTATCTACCTCACAATGGCGGGGGACCAGGCCTATCACAGTTACTACACCATACGTGCCATCCAGGCTTACACCGAGGTGCTGGATCTCTTGTCTGAGAGCAATGCCGCTCCACTCACCATTGCAAGGATGCACCAAAAACTGGGTGATGCTTATACGCAACGTGCTAATGCCGACGAGGCGTGGCGTGAGTACTCTCACGCGCTTCAACTCATGCAAGAAGACCCACGAGTAGATCGCTCAGAGTTGCTATGCCTGTACATGTGCCTGGCTGAACTATCGACCCGCTGGTTAGGCTGGTTCAATACTCCTCCCGATATGCAGCAAATGCGCTCCTATATTGATGCGGGATTGAAATTGCTAGAAGGACAGCAGCCGAGCAGAGAGCATGCATTATTCCTTACCTACCAGGCCATGTGGTATACCCGGCAATTGAAAACCGCCAGCCCAGCTCAGCGTGCCAGGATTGCTGGGGAGGCTCTTCGCAGCGGGCAGGAGGCGCTACGGATCGCAGAAGAAGTAAACGATACCAGTTCTTTATGGGTCACACTGGACGCCCTGGGCTTTACCTACGGTGCGCAACATAAGTACGAAGAGGCACACCGGGTACAACACCGCCGCAAGGAACTGGAATCCGTCATTAAAGGGCGAGATGAACTGCATGATCTGTACGATTCTTTAGGCTGGGCTCACGAGTATATCGGCGAATATCGTACGGCGGCGATGTGGTTTGGTCGCTCCTGGCACATTGCTCAGACGATGGAGAGCCCATCCATGCTGCTTGCCAGTATGATAGGCCGTATGTATACCTGGTACGAATGGAACCGCTGGAGCGAGGTGCGCGAGGCCGCCTATAATATTCTGCAATTGGCCGAGCAATATCACCAGGATGAGCAATGGCTGCTCGATGCCCTGGAGACACTGGCAGACATTGCTTATCGCACGGGCGACAAGGAAGAGAGCGATTCGCTGCTGCGCCAGTACAAACGTCTTTCAGAGCAGCGCGGTTTTCATCCCGAACTTTCGCGCAGTATCCATCTTGCTCGTGAAGACTGGGCGCGTGCCTGCACGGATTTCAAAGCGGCACTCGAACGGTCAGAACCATTTCCTTCGCCAGCAGTGGTAGCATTCCTTGCAGAACTGTATGTGATCACAGGAGAAAGTACGGAAGCGCAGCAGGCGATGTGCGAGCGGGCTATCGCCCTGGCGAAGCAGTCGCGTGCGCGTAAGTACCTGGCGGTTGCGCTGCGCGCGCGTGGACGGATGTACCTGGAACAACTCAACTGGGAGGCGGCTGAAAGTGACCTGCGTGATGCTCTTGTGCAGTGCGAGCTGTTAGATATCCCCTGGGAACAGGGGCAAACACTTTACTGCCTGGGGCTGCTCTACCGGCGTCACGCTGATGTAGTCAATCGCGACGATTCTACTGCACGTGCTGCCGACCTTGGCCGCGCCCACTTCAACTTCGAGCAAGCTCTCGGCTTCTTCGAGTCGCTGAAGGCCGTGCATGACGCGGAACGCGCTCGCCTGGCGGTATTGACGCTGGATAGTAAGGCGCCGGTGTAGCGATTTATGCCTTGTAGTAAGCGCGTTCGAAAGCTCTAAGGACCTTCGCCTTCGGTGCATCGACGGGGAAATGTATCACGAGAGCACTACCCCTGCTTCAGCAACGAACGCTTCTAGCACGGGAGAGTCTGTTTCGAAGATATCAGGGCCAAACGTTTCGATATGAAAGCGTATGGCGGATTTCACATCAGCGAGAGCCCCCTCATAGGTATCGCCTTCTCCGACGACAATCCCTTTCAAGCCTAGTGGGTACGCGACGTATCCATCAGCATGCTTTTCCACAATAATTTTGATAGTCTGCATCGTCTTCTTCTTTCTTCTCTTAGAGCTGCTCTGTTTCTCGGGTGCGCAAACATGTTCAGATGGCTCTCAAGCAAACCTTAGCAGGCTAGAGCGAAGGTGTCAAGGTTAGAAAAATTATTTTTATATCGTCATCTCCCACAACGAAGGAACTTGCCACAACTGCGTAGAATCCCACGCGCTGCCCATACCGGGAGGTAAAACGGAGATGTGTATTTGCGCCAGGTCAGCCCCAGCAGCCTTGATACGAGCGCGCATGCTGCTTAATGCGAGTCTGGGCGTATTATTGGTGCGGCTCAGATGCGAAAGCCAGAGCCAGCGTACACCATCCGTTCTCCACGTACGCAAGACTGCCTCTGCCGCCTGGTCGTTGGAAAGATGGCCCGTGGGGCTGAGTATGCGCTGCTTCAATGTATAAGGGTAAGGGCCTCGCAGCAGGCGTTCCCGATCATGATTCGATTCGAGAATGAGTAAGTCGGCCTGCTTGATTGCCTCGAGCATGGTTGGGGTCACCTCTCCGCTATCGATAGCCACACATACACGACAACCCCCGGCGCTCAGCAGATAACCACATGGTGCAGCCGCGTCGTGCGAGACCGGAAAAGATATCACTTCAATATCACCGATCACACGACGCGACCCCGACGCGAGATGTATAGAATGCTTTGACTGGTCTTGCTTAACCCCATTCATCCCGGCCAGCGAGGTATCAATTTCCGCTTCTAAAGAAACAAGCGCGCCGGACTCTGTGCGCAACATGCCAGCCGCAAAGATTTCTTCTACAGCCGCCAGGGTGCGAGGATCAGCAATTGCAGGAATAGCATAGTGTTTCAGTAACGCAGGCAGGCCCAGGATATGGTCAACATGCTCGTGGGTAATCAGGGCACCTTGAATTTGCGATAAGGAAGCGCCTGCTAACCGCAAGCGTTCGCGTAATATTCGCTCAGGGAAACCTGCGTCTACGAGTAATTTTGTGCGTCCTTTCGGTCCTGCTTCAACCAGAAACGCGTTTCCACTACTACTGCTACCTAATGAAACTACTCGCATAATTGATAGATCCTCTATGGCCTCACGCGGTCGCTATAAATCACGCCTACAACCCCAACAAACGCTGGGCATTGCCGCCCAGAACCATCTTTACTGCATTGTCATCCAGGCCGGATTGTGCAATATGCTCAATAATGCGCCGCTGGTCTAACAGGCCATAATCACTCGCAAAGAGAATGCGGTCAGCACCGACCAGGTTCGCCACTACCGGAAAGATATTTTGATGATAGAGGTAGACTGTGGCAGCCGTATCATACCATACATTGGCTGTGATCTGCCGTATCTCCGGCATGAGTGTATAAAAAGGTAATCCGCCCCCCCAATGCGCTGCTACGAAGCGTACATCGGGAAATGCTGTAAGGAACGTAACAATGTCCTGCAGTGAAACATTGCCCTTGCCAGGGTAGGCATGTCCTACCGGCTCGCTGCAATGCGAAAGCACGAGCAATTGATACTCGCGCACGACTTCCATAACCGGCATCAGTAGAGTAATATCACTCAGCCTGTAACCCTGTCCATGTGGCATTAACTCTCCCAGCCCGATCATACCAGCCCGCGCACAGCGTTCAAGCTCACGAACGGCCCGTATACCGGCTTTTGGCTGGAGTACTGCCATACCATAGATACGCTTTGGATAGCGGCGCAGAGCATCGATCACATAGCTATTTGTTTCTTCTACCAGTCCCGGATCGGTCCAGCCAAATGAGAAAGCAACCGAGGCATCAACTCCAGACGCATCCATTTCTGCAATCAGATCTTCGGCGCTGACCATACGTGCCCGGGCACTGCTGTAAAGCTTATTGAACCAGGGGTCGCGTGCACAATATCGCTCACGGTGATCTCGCACGTCCGGCGGAAAGAGATGCGTATGGAAGTCGATGAGCATAGCTGGCTACTCCTCGTGCTAACAAGCGGGGTCCTTTCTTACCAATTCTAAACCATAGGCGAGTACGTGCATAGCCCCAAAAACACAAAGGGCGCACAAATATTTAGTGCGCCCAAACAGAATAACATTATTACCTCAATTTTGCCGAGACGAGAGCCAGGAGCAGACCCCAGCGCTGCATGCGCTAATGCTGCACAAGCCGCTCGATCATTAGGCCCGCTCCGCTGCGGCTGTTACCAGCCTTACGCGCGCGGTCTACCTACCAGGT
>WNEZ01001112.1_pt1 | contig 40492 bp, 28 predicted proteins | sample 5400521 | NCBI WGS metagenome assembly WNEZ01 (sample SAMN13153339, study PRJNA577476) | soil metagenome | isolation source: 120 cm saprolite under Douglas fir tree site 2 hole 1 replicate 1 | place: USA:California | collected 2015-04-18
GCATTGGGCGGGAGCGAATACTGAGCAAAAATCGGAGACTCTTGGGGCCAAATCGCTTCCGCCTGGGCGGCCAGGTTGCGGACCATGGACTCATCGCCCATCTCGCGCGCTTGAGGGCTACTCTTATTCATCGGACGGGAGGGTTTAGCAGACCTACTCGCGGATCGAAAAGCCGACTTGCGTGGCGCTAGGCCCGGGCTTTACTCGAGTGGGGCCGCCTCCTCGATCTGATTAGCAATTTGCTCGCGCGGCTCTTTCAGCTCGTTGAACATCGCTCCTTGAGGACGGTCATCTTCGCTTCGAACTCCTCCTCCTCCACGTTCATCTCGAGTAGATCGGCGATCACCCGCTTCACGCTCAAGTGCTCTTCGACCGCATCCTGCAGCTCGTCTTTCAAGTCGCCCAGGTAGACCGCCGGATAAAATTCCTCGAACAGTTGTTTGACTTCATCGTGCTGTCTCTTCAGCAACTCCGTGGCATTCATTCGGCCTCCGTCCACTACGACTTGAGCCGAAACTCGTCATCCAGTCGACAAAGCGCAACCGACGCGACCGCGGTCTGTCCGAGAATGCTTGAGAGGGTCTCGCGCACTCCGGCACCTGATCTTTGCTGCGCGCTTGCCTGGAAGCGCAGCGACCGAACGCTGCGAGCGTTCTTCACGCCTGCGCAAAAGCGGCAAATCGGGAAAGTCGCGCTGCTGGACTGCGCACGCAGGATTGCCATGGGAGCACTTGATCGCCGGATGTCCGGATGGGCGCAGGTGTAACCGATCGCCGCTTCCACAGGGGGACTTCCATCCTAGAGGACGTGTATTAATTTCGGCGCGTGTAAACAATTGCACCGGTGCCGGCGCTCACACTTTCGGCCGCGGATCTTCCATGAACGAACTGTTTGCGAGTGGCAGCGTCATTCCTCCCCGGAAGCTCGCGCTCCGTGAGCTGCGTCTGGTCTATCCCAATGCACTCGAAACTTATCTGGTCGGCGCAAGCGAGGCATCGCCGCGCCGGGCCTGCGAGATCGGACGATGGGCCATCGCGCAGGGCATCGGCGTGCTCAAGCTGGCGACAGTGCACCACGAGTCTCTCGGCCGAATCCTGATCCGCCTCTCCCGAACGGTTGCCTTCAAGGATGGGCTTCGCCGGGCGGGAGAATTTCTTGCCGATGCACTTTCGCCCTATGAGCTGGCCCATCGCGGATCCCGCGAAGCGGTCCTGGCTCTCCGCCAGCTGAACGAAAAGATGGAACGCGAGATGCAACGGATTGCTCTCGCTGTCCATGACGAGGCCGGGCAGCTCCTCTACGCAGCGCGGCTGGCGATGTCGTCGACCGCGGCTGAGGCTGCGAGCCCCCCGGTGCAGCAGCGCATGGCGGAGATCGGCGCCATCCTCAATCGGGCCGAGCAGGAGCTGCGGCGAGTCTCCCATGACTTGCGGCCGACGATTCTGGATGATCTGGGGCTGGTGCCGGCGCTGCAGTTCCTCGCCGAGCGGGTCTCCAAGAGCACGGGTATTTCCGTCCATTTCGAGAGTTTCGTGGAAAACCGGTTTGCAGCGAACGTCAAGACCGCGTTGTACCGGATCGTCCAGGAGGCGCTCACCAACGTGACCAGGCATTCGGGCGCCAAGAACGTGACCATCGAACTCCGCCGCGACCTGACCAGGCTGACCTGTCTGGTCCAGGACGATGGCGTGGGCTTCGACCCAGGCGTCCTCTGGAGTAGAGAAGGAAGAGGCATGGGTCTGACGGGGATCCGCGACCGCGCGGTCGCATTGGGAGGAAGGCTGCAGATCCACTCCCAGCCGCATCGGGGAACGGAGCTGCTCGTCGAGATTCCGCTGAAGAGGCGAACCTACCAATCCACTGCGGGCGATGGACAGCAATCTCAGCGCGGGCGTCTTGCTCCTGGGGAGGGTGCCGTCGATGTAGCGATCGAGGCGGGCCCGGAAGGGGTCGGCGCTGCTCACCAACTGGACGCTGACGCCGGCCTTCGAGAGGGAGGATCGCGCGTACGAAAGGTGGACGAGCTTGGCCTGGACCGGCCCGGGACGATCGGGGTCGGGCAGCCCGAGCGCCACCAACAGCCAGGTTCCGACGGGCAACCTTCTGTCTGTGCGGACGAACATGGCCCTGGCACTGATCTGGGTGAGTTGGTCGGAAGGGAAACCCTCGGCGCGCGAGAACGCGACCCTCAGGGAGGCGGCGTATCGGGGAGCTGCACGCAGGGGTGAGTTCAGCGTGGACCCTTCGACGAAAACGGACCGGTTCGTGTACGGAGCTGACATCCGCAAGGTGTTGTTCGTTTGCATGGGAAACGTCTGCCGCAGTCCCATGGCAGCCGCCCTCCTCAAACGCCGCCTCTCGCACCGCGCCGGCCGCCTCGTCGTGCAATCGGCAGGGGTTGCCGCGCTGGTAGGGGAACCCGCCGAGCAGCACGCGCTCGAATTGATGCGCGAGCGGGGCATCGACCTCTCCGGGCATCGGGCGCGCCAGCTGACCACGGAGATGGCGAGCGCATTCGATCTCATCCTGGTGATGGAGGAAGCCCAACAGCGAAACGTCGAGCGGATCTTCCCTACCGGCCGTGGGCGCGTCCACCGGCTCGGCCGCTTCGGGAATTTCGAAGTGCCAGATCCGTATCGCCAGTCGCGCCCCGCATTCGAGCGCTCGCTCGCGCTCATCGAGCGCGGCATCGACGATTTCGAGCGAGCGTTATGGAAGGCGTCGTGACCCGCGCCGTCGCTCTTTCAGCAAGCGCGCTTCTCGTCCCCGCCTGCTTCCTTGCGCCGGGCATGCGCATGAATCAAGGCGCGCTCGAAGATCGCGGGCGCGGCAGCGCCGATCCGGCGCGCTTTCGCGTCGTGCCGATCACGCCGCAGCTCCTCGCTTCCCAGGCGAATGCTCGCGCAGCGGAAAAAGCTCGCCGCAACGAGCCGGGGGGCCCGCTTCAGCATGAGTATCGCATCTCGCCGCACGACGTGCTCTCGGTGATCGTCTGGGACCATCCCGAGCTGACCATTCCCGCCGGTCAGTTCCGCTCACCCGAGACGAGTGGCTACACCGTCTCGGCGGAGGGCAACATCTTCTTCCCGCACGTGGGCTCGCTCGCGGTGGCGGGCCGGACGGTGGAGGAGGTCCGGGTCATCCTCACCGAAAGGCTCACCCGATTCGTGCGCGATCCGCAACTGCAAGTGTTGGTGGTTGCCTATCGGGGCAAGCGCGCACAGGTCGCGGGCGAGGTGCTTCAACCCTCGCCAGTGCCGATCACCGACGTTCCTCTGCGCGTCCAGGATGCGATCGCGCTCGCCAAAGGATTCACGCCCGAGGCGGACGCCGCGAACGTGACCCTCACCCGCGGGGGCGAGGTGTACCACCTCGACCTTCTCGCGCTCTACGAGCGGGGCGAGAGCGACCAGAACTGGGTGCTGCAGGACGGCGACGTCGTTTACGTGGGCGACCGCAGCCAGGACAAGGTCTTTGTGCTCGGCGAGGTGAGGAAGCCTTCCTCCCTGCCGATGGTGAAGAGGAGAATGACGCTCGCCGATGCGATCGGCAGCAGCGAGGGGCTCGACCTCGTCTTCGCCAACCCGTCCGAGATCTTCGTCTTCCGTGGCAGATACGACGCGCCGGAGATCTACCAACTCGACGCCTCGAGCGCCGACGCATTGCTGCTCGCGGCTGGGTTCCAACTCCAGCCGCGAGACGTGGTCTTCGTCTCCACTTACAACCTCGGACGCCTGAGCCGCGTGCTTACGCAGATCCTGCCAGCCGTGCAGGCGATCTGGCAGACGTGGGACATCATTCGCCGCCGATGAATCCGCCTATTCAGGGAGAGGGGCTCATTCCGTGGATATAGTGTTCGAGGTTGGTATATCCATCGCCAAAGTTGAGAGCAGTGGGATCGAGAGTGGTACCGAGACCGAACCTGCCCGCCCAATAGGATTCCCAGACGTCGGGTAAGCCATTGTTGTTGGCATCGGCGCAAACAGTACCAGCCGCCAGGATCGGCCAGCCGCCCAGGTCGGCCTGGCTCTGGGGCGAAGCCGTCAGACTGGAATAGTCATAGGAACCGTAGAGATTGGTCCCGTTCGCCACCGCATTGACGATCCGGCTGTCCACCGGGTCCTGGGCATCGGCCCAGCTGCCCGAGCAATCCAGCTTGCGCGAGGCCCCCACGCCGTCGTAGGGAGCGGCCCGGGCAGTGTTCAACAGCGCCGAGGAGAGGGTCAAAGCCGGATCGGCGGTGATCGGGATGTAGCCCGAGGGGGTGGGAATGGGCGCGTTGCGCTGGTAGGTGATCGAGAGCGGACTCGAAGCTTCGCTGCCGCTCTCGTTCTGGGCCAGCGCGGTCATCGTCCAGTTGGCGGTCCCGTTCGGGTCGGTAGGACCGACATTGCCGAGCAGGTAGAAGGAAGGCGCGAACGAGGTGTCGTTGCCGGCGTTCTCCGTCCACGCCTGAATCTCGTGCGAGACGGCGACCTGCCCGGTGCGAGTCTTGAAAAAGTTGTTGATGAAATCCCGCAGACCTTTGCTGCGCATCGGGTAGTAGGTCCAGGCGTAGACGAGGTTGTTGACCAGCCGGGCCGCCTTTACGGTCAACAGCGGCATCCGGTGGCTGGTACCCGCGAACAGGTCGTGGTGGAAGTCGAGATCGATCATCCCGTCGGGCGCGGTGGGGCCCGCGCCGGAGTAGCCGCCGAAATTCACCCCGACCGTCTGTCCCGCCCCTGCCAACGCCTCTCCCAGGATCGAGCGAGAGATCGTCACTGAACGGGGTTGACTGGAGGCGTTGTTGGAGCCCAAGGCGATCATCGCATCGTAGTTCGACCACTCCGCGGAGACGTGGTCGAGCATGATGTTGGAGGGGTCGGTGGCCGGGCTGTTGGAAAATATCTCCACGCTTGCGCCGCAGCTCCAGGGCATGGCGTTGCAGATCTCGCCCGGATTATGGCCGCGCCGGACGCGGAGGTATTGGACCACTACGTCGTGGGTGGTGATCATCAAGGCGGGGTTGCCCGCGGAGTTGGGTCCGTTAAGCTGGATGCCGCCCCCTGGCGCCGTCTGTCCGGCAATGGTGATGAAGGGGTTGGCAACGGTGAGCGTGTTGACCAGCGTGATCGTTCCGCCTGTGCGGAAGACGCAGGTCCGCGGCCCGCTCGCCTCGACACAGGCTCGCAGCGACCCGGCCCCAGAGTCGTTCACGTTGGTTACCCGATAGACAGTGCCGCCACGGCCACCTCTGGAGAGCGCGCCGCCGCCTTGCGCTCCAGGGAACGCCACCACCCCGTTCGGAGGAGGCGGCGGAGGTGGCGGCGGCGGCGAAGTCCGAACTCCTCTGCCAGTGGACGCAATGACAACCGGTGCGCCTGGATCATTGGTCGCCACCGATACTGCGCCGCTGAAGTTACCTGCATCCGTGGGCGCGAATGCCACCGCGAAGCTGTGGCTCTCGTTGGGTGCGAGCGTCAGCGGGACCGACAAGCCAGAACCGCTGAAACAGGTCCCCGTCACAGCGAGCTGGGTGATGGTTATGCTGCCGACGCCCGTATTGGTGAGCGAGATGCCCTGCGTCGCGGTGCTGCCTACCGATACATCGCCGAAGGTTATTGAAGGTGGGTTGGCGGAAAGCGTACCAGCTGGCATCAGCAGTACTCCGCGGCCACATGACGCTGCGAATCCGTACAAGAAAACCATGGCCGCAACGAATGCACCGCTCATCCTGGATGTCACATTTAGCCTCCCTTCGCTCGGGGTGGCATTGTCTGTTGCGTCGCCAGCAGAGCACGTCGCCGAGTGTTCAGGACAGAGTTCGAGGTGAGGAAACGGCGGCGCAACCGGCAAGCTGAGGGTCTGGGACGACTACCGATTCACAGCTGTTGGTAATCTTCGATAATCGCGGAATTCAGTCATGAATCCGCCTCAATCTTCCGCAACTGTAATGCGCGGTCTGGTTGCGCCGCGCGCCGACCTCGGGAAGGCTCCTTATCGATCGCAGGATACTTGGAGGCACATCATGGCATCGCGCAACGAATCGAGCCGCTTCATCTACTGATCCTGGTTGCTCCCAAGAACGTTCGCAGCACTTCCGCGAGCGGGGAGCAGCTCGACTGAAGTCACCCCTGTCGCAGGGCGCTGCCGCACAGAAGTCGCGAACGGGGAGAGCCCGGTCGCCCGCGACATCTGCTCTCGAACTGAACGAAATGGAGGCTCCTATGAAGCTTGGTATCCGCCTTTTGGCCGCTCTTGGCGGGCTGTCCGCCGCGCTCGTCGTCTCTTCGGGCTGCAGTTATCGAAGCGGCACTCCGTCGGTGTCAGACGACCCCTCGGCGAATGCCGCCGCAGCGCTGATGGGAGCTCCAGTCAGCATCTTCGGTAGCTCCGTTCCTTCCAACATCGCCCTCGCCGTGCAATCGATCGAGCTTGGCCTGAAGTTCAAGTCGGACGTCGATGGCTCGATCACCGGGGTCAGGTTTTACAAGGACGCCAGCAATACCGGCCTCCACACCGGCAGCCTCTGGAGCAGCACCGGCGCGCTGCTTGCCACGACGACTTTCAACAGCGAGAGCGCCTCGGGCTGGCAGAGTGCCAACTTCGCTTCGCCGGTCGCAATCAGCGCAAACACGATCTACGTGATTTCCTATCATACCGCCGCGGGTCACTACGCTGGTGACTTGGGATACTTCAATACCTCGGGGGTGGACCTCGGCGTCCTCCATGCGCTTTCAACTACCGCCGCGGGAGGCAACGGAGTCTTTCAGCTCGGACCGACCGGCTTCCCCTCCTCTGTTTACCAAAACAGCAATTACTGGGTGGACGTCCTCTTCTCACCGGCGGTCCTCAGCATCTTCGGTAGCTCCGCTCCCTCCAATATCGCCCGCGCCGTGCAATCGATCGAGCTCGGCTTGAAGTTCAAGTCCGACGTCGATGGCTCGATCGCCGGGGTCAGGTTCTACAAGGACGCCAGAAATACCGGCCTCCACACCGGCAGCCTCTGGAGCAGCACCGGGACACTGCTTGCCACGACGACTTTCAACAGCGAGAGCGCCTCGGGCTGGCAGAGCGCCAACTTCGCTTCACCGGTCGCGATCAGCGCAAACACGATCTACGTGATTTCCTATCATACCGACGCGGGTCACTATGCTGGTGACTTGGGATACTTCAATACCTCGGGGGTGGACAACGGCGTCCTCCACGCGCCTTCAACTGCGGCCGCTGGAGGCAACGGAGTCTTTCAGCTGGGACCGACCGGCTGCCCTTCCTCTGTCTACCAAAACAGCAATTACTGGGTGGACATCCTCTTCTCACCGGCAGTCCTTCCTCCGTCTGCGCTCACCTACTCGCTGAATCCGGCGGTCTATACGACGGGAACTGCGATCAGCAACAACACGCCATCGAGCAGCGGCGGGGCGGTCGTCTCGTACTCGGTCTCTCCCGCCCTTCCTCCAGGGCTGAGCCTCAATACCACCACCGGGGTAATCTCCGGGACGCCCACGGCCGGTTCGCCAGCCATCATTCATACCGTCACCGCGACGAACTCGGGCGGCAGCGCAACGGCCGATCTGAACATCGCGGTCGACCATCCGACGGCGCTCAGCATCTTCGGTAGCTCCGCTCCTTCCAACATCGCCATGGCCGTGCAATCGATCGAGCTCGGCCTGAAGTTCAAGTCCGACGTCGATGGCTCGATCACCGGGGTCAGGTTCTACAAGGACATCAGCAATACCGGCCTCCACACCGGCAGCCTCTGGAACAGCAACGGCGCGCGGCTTGCGACGACGACTTTCGCCAGCGAGAGCGCCTCGGGTTGGCAGAGTGCCAACTTCGCTTCACCGGTCGCGATCAGCGCAAACACGATCTACGTGATTTCCTATCATACCGACGCGGGTCACTATGCTGGTGACTTGGGATACTTCAATACCTTGGGGGTGGACAACGGTGTTCTCCATGCGCTTTCAACTGCGGTCGCGGGAGGCAACGGAGTCTTTCAGCTGGGACCGACCGGCTTCCCCTCCTCTGTCTACCAAAACAGCAATTACTGGGTGGACGTCCTCTTCTCCTCGACAACCGCGCCTCCGCCTCCGAGCGTGGTGGTGGCGTTCCCCGGCGCACAAGGGGGCGGTGCGCTCTCCAGAGGTGGCCGCGGCGGCACTGTCTATCGGGTAACCAACCTGAACGACTCTGGGGCCGGGTCGCTGCGGGCCTGCGTCCAGGCGAGCGGGCCGCGGACCTGCGTCTTCCGCACAGGCGGAACGATCACGCTGGTGAGCACGCTCACCGTTGCCAATTCCTTCCTCACCATTGCCGGACAGACGGCGCCGGGGGGCGGCATCCAGCTCAACGGGCCCAACTCCCCGGGCGACCCCGCCTTGATGATCACCACCCACGACGTGGTGGTCCAATACCTCCGCGTCCGGCGCGGCCATAATCCGGGCGAGATCTGCAACGCCATGCCCTGGAGCTGCGGCGCAAGCGTGGAGGTATTTTCCAACAGCCCGGCCACCGACCCCTCCAAGATCATGCTCGACCACGTCTCCGCGGAGTGGTCGAACTACGATGCGATGATCGCCTTGGGCTCCAACAACGCCTCCAATCAACCCCGTTCAGTGACGGTCTCTCGCTCGATCCTGGGAGAGGCGCTGGCAGGGGCGGGACAGACCGTCGGGGCCAATTTCGGCGGCTACTCCGGCGCGGGCCCCACCGCGCCCGACGGCATGACCGATCTCGACTTCCACCACAACCTCTTCGCCGGCACCAGCCACCGGATGCCGCTCTTGACCGTGAAGTCGGCCCGGCTGGTCAACAACCTCGTCTACGCCTGGACCTACTATCCGATGCGCAGCAAGGGTCTGCGGGATTTCATCAACAATTCTTTCAAGACTCGCAACGGGCAGGCCGCCGTCTCGCACGAGATTCAGGCATGGACGGAGAACGCCGGCAACGACACCTCGTTCGCGCCTTCCTTCTACCTGCTCGGCAATGTCGGTCCCAGCGACCCGAACGGGACCGCCAACTGGACGATGACCGCGCTCGCCCAGAACGAGAGCGGCAGCGAAGCTACGAGTCCGCTCTCGATCACCTACCGGAGCAGCGCGCCGATTCCCACCCCCTCAGGCTACATCCCGATCACGGCCGATCCGGCTTCGACCCTCTCCTCGACGCTGCTGAACACTGCCCGGGCAGCTCCCTACGACGGCGTGGGGGCCTCGCGCAAGCTGGATTGCTCGGGCCGGTGGGCCGATGCCCTGGACCCGGTGGACAGCCGGATCGTCAATGCGGTGGCGAACGGGACCAATCTCTACGGTTCCTATGATTATTCCAGTCTGCAAGCCTCGCCGCAGAGCCAGGCCGACCTGGGCGGCTGGCCGATCCTGACGGCGGGTACGGCTTGCGCCGACGCCAACAACAATGGCTTGCCCGACGTCTGGGAATCCTACTGGGCGGGCAGGTTCGGCCAAGGCACCACTCTCGATCCCAATGGCCTCAACTTTGGCGATGGATATACCAACCTCGAACACTACATCGACGGAATGAGCCCTTCTCCCTGATGCCGCGGCGCTGCGGCCGCAGCACGAGCTTGGGCGTACAACACAACCTCACTCGCCGAGTTGTTCCTGGCGAGGAGACATAGTATCGCCCGCGTCCATGGACCCGGCCGTTGCATGCGACTTGTACAGGCACGCGGGCAAGGTCGATCTCTGGACGCTCGTGAGGTACCTGATCCATAGCCCCGGCTTCAAGTTTACTTACGTGTTCCGAAAGGCCAACGGACATAAGGTGTATTCTTTCCGCTGGTTTTTATACAAATTATTGCACCGCCGATATTTCTATAAATACGGTTTTCAAATTCCGTTATCGACGAAAATCGGGAGAGGGCTCTACATCGCCCATTTCGGAAACGTCGTGATTCACGGGGAAGCGGTCCTCGGCGATAACTGCAACCTCGCTCATGGAGTGACCATCGGCCAGGCGAACCGCGGAAGTCGCAAGGGATGCCCGACCCTCGGCAACAGCGTGTGGGTTGGTACCGGCGCGGTGGTGGTCGGAAAGATCACCATCGGACACAACGTATTGATTGCGCCGAACGCTTACGTGAACTTCGACGTTCCTTCGAACAGCCTCGTCTTGGGCAATCCGGCCAGAGTGATTCCAAGAGAGGACGCCACTTTCGGCTACATCAACTGGACGGTCGAGCCCACGTCTCCAGTTTCAGCGAAATGAGCATGTTGTTCGACCTTGAGCGCCGGCAAAGGGCCGGTGCGAGGCCTCTGGAACCCACGCTCGAAGTGGCGCAGCCAGATCTCGAGCACGAGGCACTTCCAGAGAAGATCCGAGTAATCGCGCGTCCCCCGCGAATGGTCGCGGAAGAAGGTCTCCAGCTGTGGCATCTGCAAGTACCGATTGATGCGCGCCGTGGGCGACAACACCTGGTCCACGTAATACTGGCGCAATTCATTGCGCAACCAGCGGCTGATCGGAACTCCGAAGCCGCGCTTGAAACGCTGGAATGCTTCGGCGGGAACCAGGTCCTCGAAGGCTTTTTTGAGCAACCATTTCCGGCTCCTGCCCCTGATGCGCTGGCGGTCGGGGAGGGTGTTGGCGAAGTCGAGCACCTCGTCGTCCAAAAATGGAACGCGAACCTCGAGACCGTGCGCCATGCCTCCTTTGTCTGATTTTTCCAGATAGGTGCCCGGGAGCCAGAACTGCTGGTCCACCAGGCAAAGGTGGCTGACGACGTCCCGGTCCAGCTCGTCCGGATAGCCCGCCTCGATGATTTCGTCGACGCCGACTCTCCCCTGCCATTCCGGCTTGAGGATGGTCTCGAGGGGAACCTCGCTCTCGAGATACGAGGAGTACCGGGCCGCGGCACCCCTGCGGCTCAGGGCTCGTAGCACGATCTGCAGCCGCCGGGGCAGCCAGCCGATGCGGCCGAGGCGCGACCCACGGACCAAGCTGCATAGCCCGCGACCGACCGGCCCGAGCGCGCGGATCACTTTCTCGAACTGGTAGCGTCGGTACCCCCCGAAGAGCTCATCCGAACCCTCGCCCGCAAGCGCGACCGTGACGCGAGAGCGGATCATCCTGCTAATCAGGAACATGTTCAGCGCCGCCGCATCCGCGAACGGCTCGTCGTAGTGCCAGACCAATTGCTCCAATTCTCTGATCAAGTCGCTCTCGGAGGCCTCGTAGACGTGGTGCTCCACGCCCAGATGATTTGCCACTCGCCGGGCATGGTCGATCTCGTCGTAATCGTCACCCATCCCCGGATACCCGAGCGTAAAGGCCATTGTCCTCTGCGGTCCCAGCAGGCGGGCCGTCAGCGCCGTCAGGATGGACGAGTCGACGCCCCCGCTGAGCAGCACGCCTACGGGCACGTCCGCCACGAGCTGGCGGGCCACCGCCCCGGAAAGCAATCTCCTCAATTCCGCGGCAGCGCTCTCGTCGTCGCGCACGACCGGACGCCACCGGGCTCGCGGGCGCGATCGGCTGGTGGTGGCCATTGATCGGCCGCCCGGCCGACCTCGGTGGAAGGTAATCACCTCGCCTGGCTCCAGCTGGCGCACGCCATCGAGGACGTGGTGATCGCCATAGCAGTGCCCGTAAGTGAAGAAAGCCGCCAGCCCGTCCGCGCTGATCCGGGGAGTGAAGTGGCGGGCGTGAAAGAAGAGCTTGGCTTCCGAGGCGAAGAGGACGCCTCCGTCGCGTCCCAGGACATAGAGCGGCTTGATGCCTGCGCGGTCGCGCGCCAGGTACAGCCTCCCGGCCTCACGGTCATAGAGGGCGAGAGCGAACATCCCATTCAACCGGGCAAGAAAGTCAACGCCCCAGAGGGCGAATCCCTCCACGAGCACTTCGGTGTCGGAACGTCCTCGCCAGCGGTGGACTCCCTTCCATCGCCGTTCGATCTCCGACCGCAGCTGCTCAAAGTTGTAGACCTCGCCGTTGTAGCAGAGCACGAGCCGCTCATCGGCTGAGAGCATCGGTTGATTGCCCGCAGGACTGAGGTCGATAATCGCCAGCCGCCAATGGAAGAGCGAAATCTCGTCATCCTGCCAGGCGCCGAAGCTGTCGGGACCTCGGTGGGCGAGGATCGCTGCGCTTGCGCCACCCAGGCCGACCGGCTGCATCCGACCTTCCCACCCAAACGCGCCAGCGATTCCACACATAGAAATCCCTAATGCGCTCGAGAGCTGATCAGTTGGACTGCGGCACCGTTCGCGCGCGCCTCGGAATAGAGTGCGGCGTACTCGGCTGCGATCTGGGGGAGAGTGAAATGGCGCTTGATCCGCTGCCGGGCTTCGAGCCCCAGGCGTCGGCGGCCTTCAGGCGCGAGGAGAACCAGTTCCTCCCAGGCCCGCGCGAGGACCTCTGGGTTTCGAGGAGGCACCACACGGCCGGTCTCGCCGACCAAATAGGAGCAGTCGCCCAGATCGGTGACGACGCACGGAACTCCGCAAGCCATCGCCTCGCCCACGACCAGTGGAAACGCCTCGCCCGCGGCGGAGCACAGGGTCGAGATGTCGAGCGAGTTCATGATCCGGGGCACATCGTCCCTCCGCCCGAGCAGGAAGAAGCGATTCCGCAGATCGGCCTCGACGATCGCGCGGGTGAGGGCCTCGTTTTTCGGTATGCCCTCCCCGCAGAGCAGAAAACGGACGTGGGGTTGCCGCCTCGCCAGAAGAGAGGCAGCGCGGACGAAGCCGAGGTGGTCCTTCACGGGGCTCATCCGCGCGACCAGACCGATCAGCACGATGTTCGGGTCGACGCCCAGCTCATTCCGTACCTCGCGACGGGAGCCGGAGTCGGGGCGATATTGTTCCAGGTCGAAGCCGTTCGGAATGACGACAAACTTCCCGGCGTCGTAGCCGATGGCGACGTGTTGGTCCCGCGAGGCTCGGGAGACGGCGACGATCCGGTGAGGAATCCAGCGGGAGAGCCAGGCGCAGAGCGCGACCGTCCAGCGGGTGGTGCGGCGGGCGCGCTGCGGCTCGAGGACGCAGCTATGGATTGCCCAGATGATCGGAACATCGCCCGCCAGCCAGGCCGCGAGGCCACCGATCAGGTTGGCGTGATACATCCAAGCCTGGACCACGGCTGGCCGGAAATCGCGGATGATCTTAGCCAGGCGGAAGAGCTTGAAGGGATTGGGAAACCGGCTCATCTCCAACGCCTCCGACTCGATGCCGAGCTGACGGAGACGGTCGGCGATCACGCCGGCGCCGGAGAGAGAGACCACCCGGTGTTCCCAGCTCGCAAGCTGCGGCCGCTGAAGGAGGCGGTAGAGCATCATCTCGGCTCCGCCCAGGTTCAGGTCGGTAATGACGTGCAGTATCCGCATCGAAGCCCGCACTCGATCTCGATCACCCAATCTTGACACCGACACGCCCGATGCTGTCGATACGAACGAGGAAGATCTTCCGCGGACGCGATGCGAAGAATTCATCGACCGCGCGGCGTTGTCCCGCCCAATAACCATAATCGTCGATGATCAAGACGCCGCCGGGCAAAAGCCTGTCGTAAAGGGCTTCCAGCTCCGCCTTGGTAGACTCGTACCAGTCGGTGTCGAGCCGGAGCAGGGCGATCGCGTCCGGCAGGTTGGCGGGAACGCTCAATGTCTCCTCGACCTTCCCGGCGACGAACCGCACCCGCTCCATTGGATAACCCGTCGATTCCAGGTTGCGGCGGACGTCGTCGAGCGAGGCAAAACACCAGTCACTGGCGGCGCTCCCACGCCGGTACATCGTCCACTCGGCGTGGGCGGGAACGCCGGTAGCGGACGCCTTGTCGAGCTCGATCGGCTCGGGCATGCCCGCGAACGTGTCGTAGAGCCAGAGGGTCCTGAAATCCCTCGCCGCCTTCAACTTCAGCGCGGCCGCCATCACCGAGCCGCCGCGCCACACTCCGCACTCGCAGATGTCGCCTTCGATCTGGTTGGCCGAGATGTATTGCATGGCATTCACCAGCGCCCAAATTCGCGCCGGTGAAGTCATCGTGTAAGGCCGGATCCCCTGGATGATCTGCAAATCAAACGGGGATGCTTCAACCAGGTTTAAGATGTCCACGTCCGAGCCGCGCCGGCTGATCCGAAGCCCGCAGAAGTCGAACGCCTTCTTCGCCAGGCCCTTCAATTTCACGGGCTCGGTGGGCATCGCGTATGAAGCGCAGCCTTCGCCGTTCAGGCGCCAAAGCATGTACGCACCTCCGGAAGTGATGCGGGCAATAAAACTTCGACCACTGCAAAAACGATAAAGCGCGCCCTTCTCGGTCCAAGCCGGTGATTCACTGATTCTCGTTGGGTAGATCGAGGGATCGATATGCAGGGGAAGTCTGGCGCAGGGCGAGCGGGAAGTGGCCTGTGAAGGCCGCCTGCGTGGCGCGAGACCCGCGGAACCGCTGCACCCCCCTCTGGACCCGGCGCAGCGCCAACCCGCTCAGGAGCGCCTGTACGGAGGACGCGACCACCAGGGCCAGGGCCGCGCCCTCTCCTCCGTATCGCGGAACGAGCACCGCGCAGCAGGCGATGAGCACGATGAGGGTCACGACAAGCAGCAAGGGCTGCACCGCGAACACGCGCGCCGAAGAGAGGGCATAGCAGAGAAGCGAGGCCACGAATCCAAGGCCGGCTGCCGCGCTCAACACCACCAGTGTGCGCGCGCCCGAACCAAACTCCGGGCGGTAGAGGACCTCGAGGATCCAGCGGCCCGCGAGCGCGGAGAGCGTCACCCCTGCCGCACCAAGAAGCGCTCCCACCAGGACCAGCTTGCGCGTCAGGCCACGGAATGCCCCCGCCTCGCCGCCCGCGCGCAGGGATGCGAGCCGGGGGCTGGCGGCGGCGCCCAGCGCACCGGTGACGATATCGCCTGCGTTGGTGAGCTGGCTGGCGGCTGCAAACATCCCCAGCGCGGCTTCGCCGGCATAGTGCCCGAGAAAGAAACGGGGCACGTTTTGCTGAAAAGACCCGAGCGAGACGCTGAGACCAAGGGGCGCCGCCTCGACCGCAAGCTGGACCAGGCGCCTCCAGGCCACCCGACTCCCCGCCGCCGCGGCGCGACGCAACTCAGCATCCGACCAGGTTCGAAGATGCACGAAGATCAACGCGGCACACGAGCCCAGCATCGAGCCGATCGCCGCGCCTGGGACTCCGCCACCGAGCACTGCCGCCAAGGTCATCAACGCAGCCGAGCTGACCGCATTCAGCATCAGGCCGCCGGCGATGACGCCCATGCGCTCGTGCTGCTGCCACACGCCATAGTAAACGTCGCTGATCGCGTCGGCCGCTCTCATCACGCTGATGGGCAGCAGGACCGCCCAACCAGCGCGGCCCGCGCCGGTGCCCCAGGCGATCAGCGCGATGGCCATGACCGCCGCGGCCGTCGTTGCGCTTCGCAGGCCCAGATACTCGCGGAAGGCATAAGCGCGCCGCGCATCGCTCGCCTGCATGAAGCGCAGGCAGAGGCTGGCCAGCATCATCACGGGTGCGGTCAAGGCGAGCGCGAATGCGTACGCGCCCACCGCCGCCGGGCCGCCCATGCGAGCCACGATGACCAGCTGCAGCCATTGGCCGAAGGCATAGACCATGTTTCCGATCAGGTTCCAGCGTACGTTGCTCCGCAGGCGCTGCGCGGGCTGGCTGCACACTGGCTGGTTCATGCGGATTCCGCGCGTGCCCTGTTCGGGCGCAGGCCGGCGAGCACGGTGCCGAGAAGAAAAATGAACCAGGTCCCCTTCCGAGCTTCCCAGCTGAGCGAGGCGCATCCGATGAACCAGGTCAGCACCAAGCTGGTCAAAAACGATCGATGGTTCGCGGCCCCGCGTGGCACCCCGCGGACGATCATCGCGAAGACTCCGAGGAAGAGCATCAGCCCGATTCCTCCAAGCTCGACGGCGACCGAGAGCGGGGTATTGTGGACGTAGGGCACTGGCGGATTTCTCCAGGGGGTTAGGGCAGGAAGGGCTGCGCGTGGGAACCCTGCTGCCCCGACTCCGCCAAGGGGATGAATCGCCAGCAGGATGAGCGCGGCCCGCCAGATCACATCGCGGTCCGAGAGCGATCCCCCGAGCTCCTCCCGGATCGTGAGCAGGCGAGACCAGGTGTCCCAGGGAACTGACCAACCGACGACCGCTACCCCCACGCCGACCAGCGCGAGGGTCAGGGCCAACGCCAACCGGCTACACCGCGCAAGCCACACCAGGGAACAAAGGAGGGCGGTCCCCGCCGCCAGCGCTCCGCCGCGCGAGCCGCTGAGTGCGATCGCGATCCCTCCCAGGGGCAGGTAGAGGAACATCAGCCAGCGCCAGCGGCGCTGGCTGGCGACCGCCAGGTAGACCGCCATGGGGATCCCGAGCGCGAGAGTCACTGCCATGTCATTGGGGTCGAAGCCCTCGGCCGCGTAGCGCGTTCCGCCCTCGAAGACGGCGTCCTCGAATGCGTTGCCGGAGAGAAAGGCTTGCCAGGCCAAGGCCACGATCAGCACGCATCCCGCCACGAAACCGCCAAGCATCGCGCGGAGCGAGTCCTCGGAGCGAACGAGCTGCCAGCCCAACCAAACGAGCGCGAGGAGCTGCACGTTGGTGACGACCCGGTTGACGACCGCACCTTCGTCGACGGACCAGAAGATGGTCAGCGCGGACCAGGCGACAAATCCCGCCAACACGAGCAACGGCGCAGGCGCCGGTCGGATCCGACCGGCCGTGACCACCTGCCAGCCACCGGCAAGGACGACGGGCGCCCCGAGTACGACCGAGGCGGCGAGAGAGGCTCCTCCACTGCTCCCGAGACGAGTTGCGATCACGACGTCGGCAGCGATGCCAACCGCAAAGAGCGCGAGCACCGCCCGGATGAGCCGGCCCGACCCGGTGTCCCGGCGGGGGGTGTCGAGGCAGGTCTGGATCACCTGACCCATCGAAGCTCACCGTAGACCGTGGATTCCGATTTCTTCGCTCGCCGCGACTGGGCTGCGTACCAGGAGGCGGTGCGGGCAAGGCCCCCGCGGATGGAAAACGTCGGAGCGTAACCAAGAATCCGGCGGGCCTTGCCGATATCGGCGAGTGAGTGCCTCACGTCCCCTGCGCGGATGGCGCGGTGACGCGGAATGACCTTCTCCGCTCCGGGGCGGAATCGGGCAACTTCACCGCGAATCAGCAGGAAGAGCTCATTCAGCGTGGTACGTTCTCCACACCCGATGTTGAATTGCTGGCCGGCGGCGGAGCTGGCGGTCGTTGCGGCGAGCAGGTTCGCCTGGACGACGTTTTCCACGAAGCAGAAGTCGCGGCTCGTCTCGCCGTCGCCGTTGATGTTGATGGCGCCGCCTTCCAACAGTCCCGAGAACCAGAGCGGGATGACGGCCGCGTACGGGCCATCCGGATCTTGCCGCGGGCCGAAGACGTTGAAGTAGCGGAGGCCGAGTAACTCGAGGCCGTAGCACCGCCCGAAGACGTGGGCGTAGATCTCGTCGGCGTACTTGCTCGCGGCGTATGGAGAGAGCTGGCCTCCCACCGAGTCTTCCACTCGAGGAAGGATGGGGTCATCGCCGTAGACGGAGCTGGAACTGGCGAAGACCACCCGATGCACTCCGGCATCGCGCGCCGCGATCAGGAGGCGGAGGAAGCCGGTGAGGTTCACTTCGTGCGTCTGCAGCGGATCCTTGATCGAGCGCGGCACCGACCCGAGCGCTGCCTGGTGGAGTACGAGGTCGACGCCGCGGCAGGCGCGCGCGCAGGCCTCGGCGTCCCGAATGTCGCCTTCATAGAAGCGGAAGCGAGCGGCTTGCTCGGGCGCCACGGCGGAGAGCGCTTCCGCGATGTTTCGTCTGCTGCCCGTGGCGAAGTTGTCGAGCCCGACCACCCGCTGGTCGAGCGCGAGAAGACGCTCGAGGAGGTGCGAGCCGATGAACCCTGCGCAGCCGGTCACGAGCCAAGTTTCCGGATCGTGGCGAAGCCGCAGGCGCAACATCTCATCGGGTGTCGAGGGGACGGTCATCTGACTTCCGCGTAGAGTTTCTCGTAGGCGCTGGCCATCGTGGAGGCGTCGAATCGCGAGCGCGCGATCAGCGCGGCGGCCGCCCCTTTTGCCCGTGCACGCGCCAGGTCGCTGGTGAGCTCGACCATGGCGACCTCGAGCGCGGGACCATCCCCGGGAGCGACCAGCAGCCCGGCGCAGTCCGAGACCAGCTCGGGAACGCAGCCGACGGCGGTCGCCAGCACGGGTTTGCCAGCCGCCATCGCCTCCATCACGGTCAAGGGATTGCCCTCGTACCGCGAGGCGAGCACGAAGACGTCGGCGGCGGCCAGCACGCGGGGAATGTCGGCCCTGATCCCGAGGAAATGCACCCGATCTCCGGCACCCCGCGCCTGGATCAGCGCCTTGGTGTTTTTCTGCGGCTCGAGACGGCCGACGGTGACGAATGCCGGCGCGTCGTCGGGGATGCCGAGTGATGCCCGGATTTCCTCGCGAGCGCGCGGAGGCGGCGCGTAATCGGAAACGGGAATCCCGTTGGGGATCCGGTGGCGGGGCGGCAATCGATAGAACCTGAGCATGCTGTCGGCGACGGCCGCGCCGATTGCCACCGGGACAACCCCGGCCCGGAAAGCGACCGACTGGATGATGCGGCTCAGGCGCTCGACCTCGTGCTCCGCGAGATTGTGCACCGTATGCACGACCCGGCAGCGGCTCGACGTCGCGAGAGAAGGAAGCACGTACTTGAGCACGTAGAGGTGAGTGTGGAGAACGTCGGGCCGGAAGCGGCCGACGACGCGCGCGATCCGTGGGATCATGCGCAAGTCGAGCCCGGGATGCTTGCCGAGGAAGTAGATCGGGATCCCGTCCGCACGGAGCTCCGTCTCGATCCACGAGCCGCGCGGGTCGTAGAGGGAGATCACGCCGGCGGTGTGGCCGGAGCGGTGAAGATGGCGCGCAAGGAGCGCCACCACCCGCTCGGCACCGCCGACCGCGAGCGTAGGGATGACCTGAAGTACGCGCATGGCGTCGCCCTCACATCGACCCGTGCGCCAGAACACTCCGGGAATCCGGAGGCGCAGGATCCGGTGCGCGAAGCCCGAGCAAGCTTCGATACTCCGCTGCGATCGCTTCGATGATCGCTTCCCGGCGAAACTCGGCCAGCACCCAGCTGCGGCCCGCCTGGCCGTGCCTTTGGCGCAGGTCGGGATCGGACAAGTACCGCTGCAGCGCATCGGCGAGGGCGACTGGATCGCGAGGCGCCACCAGGGTCCCGGTGATGCCGTCCCGCACGGCATCGATGCAGCCGGGAACGGACGTGGCAACGATCGGCAGCGCCATCGCCGCCGCCTCGAGGGCCACGTTGGAGAAGCCCTCCCGGTAGGTGGGCAGGGCCACGATGTCCATCGCGGCGTAGAGGCGCGGCGCGTCCCACTCGACGCCGACATAATGGACGCGCCGATCGGCACGCAACGCCGCGAGAGCGTCCATTACCTGCCCATCGTCGGACTCGAGCTGCCCGGCGAGCAGAAGGTGCAAGCGAGCGTCCCCCGCCGACAAGCGCCTCCACGCGCCGGCAAGTTCGACGATGCCCTTGTCGCGCACCATCCGACCGATGAAGCCGATCACGAGCGCGTCCTCTGGAATGCAATACTTCGCTCGGGCGGCGACTCGCGCTGACTCGCCGCCCGGCGCGAATCGTTTCGCATCGACGCCTTGCCCGCTGCCACTGAGAAGCACCTTGATCTTGTCGGGCGCGCAGAGGCCCTCGGCGATCGCGATCGTGCGGGTCGAACGGCTCACGGCGAGAACGCGATGGGCGAGGAAGCATGAGGTCCGATCCGCCGCGCGCAGCACCCACCTGCGCGGCCCGGATGCAGTCAGCCAGGACAGACCACGCAGGTGATAGACGCGCACCGGGCTGCGCGTGAGCCATGCCGCGATCATCCCGAGCAGGCCGCCTTTCGGGGTGTGCGCGTGCACGATCTCAGGGCGGATGCGCCGAAGGATTCGCCACACCCGCCACAGCGCCCGCAGGTCGAGGAGCGGAGTGATCCGCCGCGTCATCGGGATCGGATGGACGGGCACGCCTTCTCTTTCCCGGAATGCGGCCGATTCCGGATCCGGCGACGAGATCGCATGCAGGGAAGATCCCAAACTGCGCAAAAAGGCGGCCTGCCCGGAGAGGAAGTAGAGCGAGAGGCCCACGGTGGTCACGTGCACGACGGTGAATCGCGCCCTTCCCGTCTCGCTCGCAGTCTCGACCGACGCAATCTTGTCTTTCGCCCCCGACCAGGCGGCCGGGCTGCCGCCCCCACCGCGATTCATGCATCCACCGTCCAGGCGCTCCTATGCTGAGGCACATTTAGGTCGCGGCCCGGCCGGTTCAATCGGGTGAATACACCCCTTACACCTCGGTAAAATACCCGCGGGCGGCTAAGGCAAACCCTTCAACAGATCTCGATCGATCCCGGAATTCCCGCAAGCGATATGTCGATCGTTAGCCAGCAATCGGACGCATTCGAGGATGTGTCGGCGCTCCCGGGCGGTGAGGCCGCTGTGCGTGGGCAATAGAAACACAGAGCGCGAGAGGCGCTCGGCTTCCGGACAGTCGCCAGCATAGCCGTAGGGGCGCCCCGCCTCGGGCGAATAGAGGTAGATCAGGCGCGCTCCAACTCCACGGCTCCTCAGCCGGACGATGCCACGAGTGGCGTCCTCCTCGGTGGGCGGACAGACAGGCAATAACCAGTGATTCCACTCCCCCCATTGCGGCTCGGGAGGAATGCGCCACCCGGCCGGCAGCTGCGTCCGAACATCGACCCAGAAGTCTGCGTGCTTCTCTGAATCGGCGTTCCATACTTTCAAGCGCGAGGCCACTACGCCCCAATCGCTCCGGCGCATTCGCAGCGACGAGGAAACCCGGTAGCTCATCTGATTGGCTGCCCGTCTGTAGAGCCGGCGCGAGGTAATCATCGTCAGCAGGGCGTAAAACGGCTTTCTATAGGCGAGACCGAGGAGCAAGTTCGCCACCGCGTGACGGAGTCCTTGCAGGAGGGTTTCCTCTCGTCCCTCGCCCAGCAGGCTCTCCACTTCCTTTGCGAGAGCGCGGTTTCTAACGACCGCGCAACCTCCTCCGCCGGCTCGGAGAGACTTGGAAAAGAGGAATGTGAAAAACGCGCCGTCGCCGAGGGAACCAAGCGGACGCCCTCGATAGGTGCTTCCGAGGGCATGCGCACAATCTTCCAAGATCGGCTTGCCTTGCATGATCGCGGCAACGCCATCGAAGTCTGCTGGATAGCCGAACGCGTGGATGAGGATGAGGCAATCGAGCCGATCCCTCTTCTTTCGCAGATCCGCAAGGCTCAATCCGAGCGTGGCCGGGTCAGTGTCGAGAAACACGGGTTGCATGCCGGCGGCCTGGATCGTCTGCCATACGACGGGATGGGTGAGGATCGGCACGCCGACCCGGGCGCATCCGGATGAACGCAACGCCCGGAGCAATGCGTATTCCGCCTCCCGTCCTTGCTGGGTGGGAAAGACATCGACGCCCAGGCCTTGAAACGCCGGAAACCAGGCATGCCCCACGTCCGGAAAGGGCCGCGCCAGACCCCGCAGAGCAGTCCAGAACTCCTTCCCTCCATAGGGAACTTGGTAAGGTGCGATCATTGGCCACCACCCTCGGCAACTCCAGCGACGGCATCGTCCTGAGACGATTCGGAATCTGGCAAGGAGCGATAGGGAGGAAAATAAGCGCTGTTTTGCGGGTCCCGGCGATAGATGCTGGACCAGGATCGGCAAAGCGCCGCATATCTCTCCGGGAGGTGGACGCGCTTGTACACATAGAATCGTGCTCTCGCAGGTGAAAAGGAGGCCTTGAATCTAAGAATGCCGTCGTCGGGAGAGTATCCTCCTCCCAGCACCAACCGTTTCCTGCCTTGTCGCTTGCCCCAGAGAATTGTGTCGTAGATGATCGCGTTGGTCGGACGGACCTGTTGAAAACTGTAATCGGCGCCGCCCAGATACGAGTACACATCATCCCGATCGTGAAGGTAGAGGGTTCCCGCGATCAATCGATCTCTATATTCCGCGAGGACGAAACGGGCGCTGGCTTTCAACCGCTCGAAGATGGCCGCGAAGTAACCGAGCGAGAAGTAGTAATCCTTGAGCGCGTTGCGCTCTTTCATGGTTTGAACATAGAGGCGATTGAACTCGCGGATGTCGTCCATTGTCCGCGCCTCGAAGACCCGAACTTTTTCGCGCTGCGAGCGCATGATGTTCTTGCGACAAGCGTGGGTGAACGAATTCCAGAGCTTCTCTTCTGGCCAGGTCAAATCGACGTAGACGATCTCCCGGCTATAGTGCAGGCAATTCCCGAGGAGGGCGCCGGTGAGGGCCTTCCAGGGATGCAAGCGGATGAATTCCGCGACTACGCCTTGGTTCATCGCAAAGCTCGAAAACTTGTTCGGGAAATCGGTTGCAACAGTTTGGACCGGTCCTCCCCATCCGAACGGGCCGGTGAACTCTGGAGAGACCGTGTCCGAGAGGTGATCGCCGACCTCTTTGGCCAGGGGCAATATGCCAATCGGCCTGCAGAAGAAGGGATAGGCGATCCGACACTGCTGATTCTGCAGCACGTAGAGACGCGCCTGGTAAGCGAGGTGTTCCTCGGCAATCCTGGCAAAGTCGACGCTGCCGAAGACGCTCTCTTGGATGGGCAGCACCGAGCTCCAGCCCCGCGAGTCGTCCGTTGCGTAGATGACTTCTTTTAGCATCGCTCGCACTTTCTAAGGCGATAGCGCTGGACGATATTTCTCGCGAGCAGGCATGCCGATGGTGCGCTCGAGCTCGTGTGCCAGGCCGGCGATGGTCGGCAGCTTGAAGAACGTCCCCAGTGGAAACTCGACCTTGAAGGTCTGCTCGATCTTGACGAAGATTTCGACTGCCGAGAGGGAGTCCCCACCCAGTTCGATGAAGTTGTCGAAGATCCCCACCCGCTCGAGCCCCAGCACTTCTTGGAAGAAGCCGGCGAGGATCGCCTCGTTGGGGGTGCGCGGAGCGACGAACTCCTTGGCGAGCGCGGGCCGCCAAGCGTCCGGCGCGGGGAGCCTCTTCCGATCGACTTTCTTGTTCGGGGTGAGCGGGAAGGCGTCGAGTGTCACGAACTTGGCGGGCACCATGAAGTCCGGCAGCTCCCGCAAGAGGTAATCGCGCAGCTCGTTGACAGTGGGAGCGCCGCCTCTTTCAGAAACCAGATACCCGACCAGACGCTTGTCCCCGGGCGAGTCCTCCCGCGCCACTACGACGGCTTGACGAATTGCGGGGTGTCGCGAGAGGACCGCTTCGATCTCGCCGAGCTCAATGCGGTGGCCACGGATCTTCACTTGATCATCCAGACGGCCGAGGAATTCCAGCACACCGTCCTCCCGCCAGCGCGCCTGGTCGCCGGTGCGGTAGAGGCGCCCTCCCGGCCTGAAAGGATCGGGGATGAATCGCTCGGCCGTGAGCTCGGGCCGGTTCAAGTATCCTCGCACCACGCCTTCCCCGCCGATCACCAGCTCTCCCGGGACGCCGACGGGAGCGAGCTGCAGGTTCTGATCGAGGATGTAGATCTGCGTGTTGGCGATCGGCCTGCCCACCGGAATGCTGCCGGATGCGTCGGCCATGTCGTGCGTCGCAGACCAGACCGTCGTCTCGGTGGGGCCGTACATATTGATTACGCGGCCGGAGACGAGTCCTTTCAGCTCCGCCGCCAATTCCCTCGGGAGCGCCTCTCCGCCAACCAGGAGGTTTTCCAGACTCTGCAGGCCCCCGCGCGCGTCCTGGTTTTTGACCAGCATGGTCGCCATCGATGGCGTCACCTGTAAGTGCGTCACCCGATGCCGCCCGAGTAGAGCTGCAAGCCCGTGATCTCCATCGCCCTCGCGCTCAGCTGAGGGGCGGTTGGCGAGCTGCCTCAACTCGTTCAGGTGCGGCAATTGCGCCATGACCACGTCGGAAGGCACCCCGAAATCAATCAGGCAAGCAATTTCATCGACGCCGATGTCCTTCAGCCTCTCCACCATCGCCAGGCAGCTCTGCGGAGTTCCGAACAGACCGCTCGTCTCGTAGTAACGGGCGAAGGCGTGCTCGAGCAGCGCCTCCATGTCCGACTCGGAGAGCTTCTGGAAGAGCCCGTCGATGCCTTCCCGGCCGGCGCTGCGGAAGGCGGGGAAGCTCGAGGCATGCTGCTTGAGAAGATCGGTGGAGCTGCGCAGGTAGGCCTTGAAAGGAGCGTGCACCTGGGCGCGGACGAATGCCTCGTCCTCGGCCACGAAGGTGTGAAGCATCAGGGTCACGCTGCCTCGGCCGCGATGTCTCGCCTCGCGCCAGGCCCGGCGATAGATCTCGAGCTTCTCCGCAAGCCCCTCGATGCTCTGCCCGAGCAGGTGGGTGAGCATGTTTGCGCCGATCTGCCCGGCCTGGCGGAAGGTCTCCGGGTTCCCCGCAGCGGTCACCCAACAAGGAAGTTCAGGCTGCACCGGGCGCGGCAGGGTCTTGACCTCGAGCTCACCCTTGGGACCGCGGAAAGCGCGGCTCTCGCCGCGCCAGAGGGCACGCACGGTCTCGATGCCGCCGCGGAAGATTTTGTGGCGTTCCTCGTAGGCGTCGGGCGCGAGGGCGAAGTCGCCCGGTTGCCAGCCGGACGCGAACGAGATGCCCACCCGTCCGTTGGAGAGGTTGTCGACCAGGGCCCACTCCTCAGCGATGCGGATCGGGCTGTGCAGCGGCAGCACGCAGCTACCCGCGCGAATCTTCACCTTCTCGGTGATGGCGGCGATAGCGGCGCTCGCCAGCGAAGGATTCGGGTAGAGGCCGCCGAAAGCATGAAAGTGCCGCTCCGGCGTCCAGACCGCCTCGAAGCCATTCCGGTCCGCGAACCTGGCGCCCTCCAGCAAGAGGCCGTACTTGTCGCGCCCTTTTTCGCCCTCATCGCTGGCGAAATAGAACAGGCTGAAGCCAATGCCGGCCTCCGACCTGGTGCTGATGCTCGGCTGCCCCGCCCTCTCTTCTCCTCCGTAGAGCACCACTTTGAAGCCGCGCGCCAGCGTCCAGAAAATCTCCAGCACGGAAATGTCGAAGGAGATGCTGGTGACGGCCAGCCACGTGCCCGGCTTCTGGCAGTCGAGACGCGTGTCCATGCCCGCGAAGAAATTCACTACGTTGCGGTGCTCGACCATGACGCCCTTGGGCTTGCCGGTCGAGCCTGACGTGTAGATCACGTAAGCCAAATCCTCCGGCCGTACCTTCGCCGGAGGGTTTGCCACGAGCTTTTCATCGAAGGCGCCGGGACGGTCGACGGTGATGACCGGAACGGAAACGTCCGCAAGGAACGACCGGTACCTCGATTGGGAGACGATGGCGGTCAGCCGCGCATCTTCCATCATGTACGTCAGCCGGTCCTTCGGATAGGTCGGGTCGAGCGGAACGTACGCCGCGCCCGCCTTGAGGATCGCCAGCATCCCGACGATCAGGTCGGCGGAGCGATCCATGAGCAGGCCGACCAGCGCACTCGGGGTGACCCCCTGCCCGATCAGCTGGAACGCGACTTGATTCGCCCGCGCATTCAATTGTGCGTAGCTGATCTCCTCGTCGCGCCAGACCAGCGCCGAGGCGTCTGGCGTCCGCCGCACCTGCGCCTCGAACAGGTGATGGACGCAGCGATCGCGCTCGCAGGCAGTCTCGGTACGATTCCATTCGCCGAGAAGCCGTTCCCTCTCCTCATTGGAGAGGACGGTCAGATCCTTGATGCGCTTGCCGCCGCCAAGCAGATCGCCGAGAAAAGCCATGAACTCCCCTTCGATCCGCGAGAGGGTACGCGCGTCGAATAGGTCCTTCCGGTAGCGCCACGAAAGGCAGCGGCCGTCGTCCGGAATGATCACGGTCCATTCGGCATCGCTGCGCGACGCCGCCAAGGCTGCCAACGAAGGCACGCGCTCGACCGCGATGGCGGGCACGGACTCGTGCCAATCGCGGACCGACGCCCCGATGCCGGGATGTCGTTGGGCAACGTCCAGCGCGTAGGTGCCATGCTTGCGAAGCAGCGCCAGCTCTTCGAGGAAGCGCTGCCGGAAGGCGTCGAAATCGGCGCTGGCGTCGACGGAGACGTCCAGCGGGACGTGCGGAGAAAAGAGCCCAGCCGCCTCGGCGGTGAGCCGGTCGAGCTCTTCATGCCGGAAGGGGACCCTGAACTCAGCCTTCCCGCCGATCCGTGAGAGATAGGCAAGGAAAGCGGCGAGCAGCGTGTCGCCTGGCGCGGCTTCGAAGCGAGTCAGGAAAGATGCCGGCGTCGCGACCTCCTTCACTGTACGGCGCGCCTGGGAAGCTTTTCGTGCACTGCGTCTGGCGAAGGGGATCTCGATCGGCTCCAAGTTGGTGAGGTGGCCCAGCCAGAAATCCTCGTGCTTGCAGATGCCCGCAGCGAGCTCGCTCAGGGCTCGCCTCCGGTCGACACTGAGCGAGTGGAGTGCGCCGTTTTCTTTCAGGCCGTACGCTTCCTCGAGGTCGCGCGCGCTCAGGGGCGCCCCGAGCAAGGTGGAAAGCTCGTTGAGCACCACGTCGTTGGTTGCGGTGGACACCGTGATCCCCTCTGGGCCCATCGCCAGGACAGTGCCCGCCGGGCGGAGCGCCCGGGATTTGAGGACCTCGATGCGCCGCACCACGACGGGCGCGCCAGCCAACCAGAGCTTGGCCGTGGTCAGCGGGTTCGAGTAAGGACCAAAGTCCAGTCCCCTGACCAGGGCGGCGATGTCGACCGCGGGGCTGGACCAGTCGATGCTGCCGGCGGCCGGCGGACGAGTGTCCTTTGCGTAGTACCGGCGGCGCTCGAGGTCCTGGCGCCGCGGATGGACGCCGCCATTCGCCAGCGCCTGCAACAGATCTTCGAAGCTGGCAAGGGCTGCCTGATAACATTTGGCGTTCAAGGTGAGCGCGGTTTCTTCGGCGGCGATCGAGAACCGCACTTGCTCGAGGATGTCCCCCTCATCCACTCCTTTGGACATCACGTGCCAGGTCACGCCGTGCTCTCGTTCCTTGTTGAGGAGGGCCCAGGAAGTCACGTTCAAGCCTGCGTAGTCGGGCAGCGGCCCGTCGTGGAAGTTGATCGCCCCACGGCGCGGCAGGGCCAACACGGCAGGAGGGATCACTGAGAGATACGCGACGCTGAAGAGGTAATCGAAAGGCTCCAACGCCAGCCGGGCCGCCAGGTCGCGAGCCGGAGCGACGCAGGGGATGCCGTGCTCCTTCGCCCAGCCCTGCACGTTCGAGTCGCTCGAGACGATGGTACGGATGTCGTGCCCGCGTTTCGTGAAGCGCTCGGCGCATTGAATCAGTAGCGATTGGCCGCCGATGAACACGCTGCTCAGCGCCGTCGAAGGAGTCATCCACCACCTCTGACAGTCAACTCGAGATCGCGCCCGGCGGAGTTCCGCCCCGGCGCTCCCGGTTCGACCTGCGGAGACGAAGCAGCCCCGTCGAGGGGGAACGCTCTCGCCGGATTGCCGGTTGCCAGAGATCGTTTCGGCACGTCGCGATAGACCACCGCCCCAGCGGCGATCTTGCTCTCCGCGCCGACCCGGACGTTGGGAGTGATGGCTGCGTGGGTGCCGAGAAAGATGCTCTCGTCCAGCTGGCTGCCGCCGTTGGCGACGGAGTAAGGAGAAAACACGGAGTAAGGGCCGATCCGGACGTCATGGCCCGCGGCCGAGTACAGATTCAAGAGCACGTGATCTTCGAGGTGGACGTAAGACCCGACATTCGCAAACGGCCCGATGATGCAGCCGTCGCCGATCCGCGCCGTCGGGGCGACGTAGGCGGTGGGATGGATGATCGAAACGAACCGCGCGCCGCGCCGCGCGAGGCGCTCCGCCAACGCGCGGCGCAAGCCCGGGTCACCTAAGGAAATGATGAAACGGTCCTGCTCCTTTATCGTATAGGCCAGCGTATCCCCGACGATACCGACTCCCGTCGCCTTTCGGATTGAATCGAGCTTTGCCGGGTCGTCGTCGAGAAAGCCTTTGACGTGGACGCCGGGAGTATTCTTGTGAGCGTCGTGCACGTATTGCAGCAATTCACGACCAAAGCCGCTCGCGCCGACGACGATCACGTCCATCACGTTTGCTCCCCCTCGCGAAGCAAGACTTCGATGTTGGTTGAGAAGATAAGCAGTCGCTTCGGGCCGGGCGAGGGAGCGAGCCTCGCCGGCTGGGCGGCTACAGAAGGAGTCATCAGTAGCCCTCGGCCCAGAATTCGAACAGGCCCAGCGCCCAGCCCGAACCGTCGCCCACTTGGGTGGTGGCAAGGCGGAGATAGCGGCTCTGAACGTTGACCAGCTCGTCACCGACGATGACGTGGCTGGCGTTCGTTTTCGTCACCACGGTGGTCCAGTTGATCAGGTCATTGGAGACTTGAATGGAATAATTGGTCGGTGATTCCGCCGGATAAGGGACTTGATTTGCTCCCAGCCAGCGGACCCTGTTGATCTGCTTCCGGCAGCCGAAATCCAATTGAATCCAGGCATTGTTGTTGGCTCGATCGAGATGGGTGCTGGCTAACCAGAGAGTGGAGTTGTTACCGTCTGTGGCATTGCTTGCCGGATAGGAAGGGTCTTGCGAGCTGGCAGCGACATTTCCCCCGAGAACATTGGACGCGTCGCTGCCCTCTGCCCAGATCTCGAAGAAGCTCAGCGACCATCCCGTGCCGTCGCCCACCCGGGTGGAGGTCAGCATGACATACCGCCCCTGCGCGCTCATCGTCTCGTTGCCGCTGACCACGGCCGACGCATTGGAGCGGGTCAAGATGGTCCTCCAGGAGGCCGCGTCGTCGGAAACTTGAATGGAATAGTTGGTGGGCGAAAAGGCCGGGTAAGGAGTCCCGGTGGCCCCTGACCATCTGACCTTGTCGATCTGTTTGCGGGAACCGAGGTCCCACCGAATCCAGGCGTTGTTGTTGTTCGGATTGGTGGCGTCGAGGCTTGCAACCCACTGGGTGCTCGGATCGAGATCCGTGGCATAGATCGCCGGATAATTAGGCGCCTCGGCGTTTGCTTGAGTGGCAAACGTCTTTAGCCGACCGGATGGCACGGAGGTCGTCCCCTCCGCCCAGAACTCGAAGAAGCTGAGCGCCCATCCGGTACCGTCGCCGACCAGGGTCGTCGCCAGGCGCACGAATCTCGCCTGCTCGTTGAGCGGCTCACTCCCATTCACTACCGGCGAGGCGTTGGTCCGCGCGACGATGGTCTGCCAATTCATCCCATCGTCGGAGATCTGGATCGAATAGTTTGTCGGCGACATTGCCGGATAGGGAGTGCCGCTGGCCCCCAGCCACTTGACGCTGCGGACCCACCTGCGCGCGCCCAGATCCAAGCGGATCCAGGCATTATTGTTGTTCGGATCATTGCCGTTGAGGCTGGCGATCCATTGCGTGTAATAGTTCCCATCGCCCGCGTTGCTCGCGGGAAAGGCGATGACCTCCGAGCTGGTGGCAACCGTCGCGGGGAGCCGCCCGTTGACGGGCGGCGATCCTTGCAACGCCTGGGAAAGGAAGTTGGCAGTGACTTGCTGGACGGCCGGAACCACGCCGTTGCTCGGTGGATAGCTGTCCAGACCTGTGCTCCAATCGATTGAACCGGTGGCAAAGATGTTGGCCCCGCTGGGCGCGGTATAGATGCTCATATCGGAATAGACCTGCGGAGCGTTCTTGGGGAACGGGGAATGCGCAAGACCGCTGGTTCCGATCGGTCCATAGTAGAAGATCGAATCGGTCTCGTATCCGAGGACATTGGGCAGGACGCTTCCGTTGCTCACGCCCGAGAGAGTGAACAGCCAATGAGATGCGTTGGTGACCACGATGTCCGAGGGAGTGACGTCGGAGACACCGTTGTATTGGATGCCGAGGAGAGCCTCTTCTGGCCGTGTGTCCCTCCATAGGGTGGTGACGTAGCGGGAGTCCGCCGGATGATCCAGGCTGGCGATCTCCTTGTATCCAATCATCGTCCGATTGGAAGATCCGTCCGAGCTCGGCTCGAAGCGGACCTGCCAGTAGCAGGTATTGGCGGCAAAGAACCCAATGTGGACGCCGCTATCCCGAGCGCGTTCCACGTTGGCCCTCATGCTCCACGACCAATATTCGCCGTGCCCGACGACCAGCAGGGCCTTGTGCGAGAGCAACAAGTTGGGATTTTCGTGGAGGTCGATATCGGTCGCATAGGTCACGTCGTAGCCCTGTCGCTCCAGCCATCGGACCATGTTGAGCTCGACGCCCGGACTCCCGTTTAGGTTGACGAAGTCGCCGGCGCCGAAATTCCTCCAGTAGGGGCGATTGAACGACACCTTGTAGCCGGTCTTCGTCCCGGCATTCCAAGTGTAGAGAGAGCTGCCTCCCCATTCGTTGTACGCCTGATAGGTCGCCACACTCAATTGATGCAAAAAAGGCGAATTGCGGGCGTCATCGCGCACCACGAAGAGGATGTAGCTCTCCTTCGCCGGAACGGAGAGCGAAAGCTTGACCAGATAGACTCCACTGACCCAATCAGCAGGAATGTTCAGGCTATAGGAGGGAGTCCAATTGCATTCGACCAGTCCCGTTCCGGCCGGCTGGTATACCGGCGCCGGCGGCATTGGCTGAACGACACCGCTCAGCGTGACCGGAGCTTGCATCAGGCGGCCCCCCAACCCGGCGTACCAGCCAATTCGATAGATGGAGAGCGTGTACGGGTTGGTATTGATTGTCCGGACGTAGAAGGTGATCGAGCCGCCCTGATTCACGCTCGTGCGAGAGGCGTAACCCTGGATTTCGGCGACGGCGTAATCGCTGGGATTGAGGCTGTTGACGCCCCACATCGAGGCGGGATTCGTGAGCTGCCAGCTGGACGTGCCGAGTCTCAAATTCTCGATCAGCACCGAGTCGGCTGCGCGCACTGGCACCGGAAGGGCGAGGCAGATGCAAAGCAGCAGAACCTTGAACAGGTGCCAGCAACGTGATCCAGTCATTTTCGGCTCCGGGGGAGAGGATTGATCATGCTTTCACCAATCGGCGAGGGCCTGCTCCCTCGCCGGCGAGAAGCGGCGCCACCATGTTTCGCGTGTCGATCACCAGCCCGACATCGCGATAGAGTGAGCGGTCCTTGAAGGCGTCGTGGGCCGTCGCGACCACGATGGCGTCGTAGCCGGCGAAGACCTCGGGCTTGCAGGGGACGGAGCGGAGTCCGAGATCGTGCTTGCGCCCCTTGCGCGCGGCCGGGAAGAACGGGTCGCAGTAGTCGGTGAGCGCCCCGCTCTCCCGCAGCAGCTCGAGGATCTCATAGGAGGGCGACTCCCGGTCGTCGTCGATGTTGGCCTTGTAGGCGAGCCCGAGCACCAGCACGCGCGAGCCCTTCAACGCTTTGCCGTCCTGGTTGAGCGCCTGGGCCACCTTCTCTGCGACGTAGCGGGGCATCCGGCTGTTGATCTCGCCGGCCAACTCGATGAAGCGGGCCCACTCGCCCTGCTCGGCCGCCTTCCATGAGAGGTAGAACGGGTCGAGCGGAATGCAGTGACCGCCCAGGCCGGGACCCGGGTAGAAGGGCATGAAGCCGAAGGGCTTCGTCTCGGCCGCGCGGATGACCTCCCAGACATCGATCCCCATGCGGTCGAAGATCGTCTTCAGCTCGTTGACCAGGGCGATGTTCACTGCGCGGAAGACGTTCTCGAGAAGCTTCGCGGACTCCGCGATCCGCGAGCTGGACACGGGAACGACCTGGTCGAGACCGGCTGCATAGAGCGCAGCGGCAACCTCGGTGGAGGGTGGATTCACCCCCCCGACCACCTTGGGGATGGTCTTGGTGCTGAAGTTCTTGCGCCCCGGGTCCTCGCGCTCGGGCGAGAAGGCGAGGAAGAAATCCTCGGGCGACCTGAGCCCGCTCTCCTCGAGGATGGGAAGCACCTCTTCATCGGTGGTCCCCGGATAGGTGGTGGACTCGAGCACGATGAGCTGCCCGCGGCGCAGCCTCTTCGAGACCTGCCGCGCGGTGGTGTGGATGTACGAATTGTCCGGCTCCCGGTGCGGACCGAGCGGCGTCGGGACGCAGATGACGATGGCGTCGCAACCGGCGAGCCTGTCGAAGTCGCGGGTGGCTTGGTATTGGCCGCTCGCAACAGCCGCCGCCACGCGCTCGGGTCCAATGTGCTTGATGAACGACTCACCCCGCTGCAGCGCATCGACCTTGCGCGCATCGACATCGAATCCGAGAACCGGGAATCCCGCCTCGCGGAAGACGAGTGCAAGCGGGAGACCGACATAGCCCTGCCCGATGACTCCGACGCGGGCCGAACGCGACTGGATCTGCGAAGCCAGTTCGGCCTTGATTTTTTCTGGGGAAGCGGAATCTCCCCTGCCGTGGAGGGATTTCCTGCGGTCCAAAACAAGAGCTCGAGCCGAAAACGCGGCTCGAGATGGCGCGCCTTCAGCGCGGCGCAGATCGATACTCATACCTGTAATTGGACCTCCCATAGAGACGTCGCGAGGAGCTGAGGTCGTTGAGAACGGCGCCCTGCACCTTGATGCCGCTCTGCGCGAAACGCCTGGCCGTCTGCACGATCTCGCGGATCGGATGGTGCCTGGCGCGAAGCACGAAAACGTTGACGCTGGCAAAGCGCGCCAGCAGCAGCGGATCGGTGACAGCGAGGGCGGGCGGCGTATCCACGATCACCACGTCGAACCGGCGCGACGCCTCTTTCAGGGCCAGCTCGAGGGCCTGGCTGGAGAGCAGCTCGGCCGGATTGGGCGGGATGCTCCCCGTCGGAAGCACGTGGAGCCGGCCGTCCGGCGTGGCGTGGATGGCTGCTTCGAGCTCCACCGCCCCGTTCACCACATCCGACAGGCCGGGCATCCGCTCGATGCTGAAGTGACGGTGTAACCCTCCCCGGCGCAGGTCGCCGTCCACCAGCAGGACTCTGATGCCGGCCGCCGCGAACACGTGGGCCAGGTTCAGGCCCACGAACGACTTCCCGGCGCCCAACGTCGGGCTGGTGATGGCGATGATGTTGTTCGACGATTCGACGAGGGCAAACTGCAGGCTCGTGCGCAGGCTGCGCAGGCTCTCGATCACCTCGTCTTCGGGATTGACGGCGGAGAGCACGGGCAAAGCGCCTTCGCGCTTTTGCCGGCCGGCGCGGGTGAGCGCGGCCTGCAGCGAGCTGTGCGGAACAATGCCGATTACCGGGATGCCGGTGCCAGCCTCGATCTCCTCCGGGTCCTGCGTGCGCTCGTCGAAGGCCCGGCGCGCGAAGGCGGCGGCAACGCCTCCACCTAGGCCGAGCAACAAGCCGATGGCCAGCACCGCGGTGGTCCTGGGCCGCGAGGGGCGCTGTGACACCTGCGCCTGATCGACGATGCGAATGTTTCCGATCGCGCCGGATTTCACGACCCGGAGTTCCTGCGCCTTGTTGAAGAGCGAGAGGTACATCTCCGTCGCGACCTTGACACTGCGGAGGAGCCGCGCGGAGTCCGCCTCGGCCTCGGGAATTTCGCGCAGCCGCTCGGTGATCGCAGCCTGCTCGGCACGGAGCGTCTCGGCCTTCTGGTCGAGCGAACGCAGGTTGGGATGGCTGTTGGTGAACCGCTGACGCAACTCGGAGCGTTGCAGTTCCAGCTCCGAGAGCGCCTTCTCCAGCTCGGACGAGCGCACCAGCATGGCCTCCGCCTCGCGCGACGGGTCGACCGTGTGTGTCCGCCGCTTGAAGGTGTTGAGATCGGACTCGGCGGAGTCGAGGTTGGCCTTGAGGACCGGGAGCTGCGACTCGAGGAAGGCGAGCGTCTTCGCCGCCTCGGACGACTTCTGTTCCACATTCGTCCGCAGGTACGCCGTGGCGATGGCGGAAACGATGGCCGCGACGCGTTGCGGATCGCGGCCCTCCAGCTCGACGAGAAGGACCCCCGTCTTCTTGCCCTTCTCGATCACCCGCAGCTGCTTTTGGAGCCAGTCCACCACGTCCGCGGGCCAGCGCTTTCTCAATTGGAAGTGCGTGCCCGGTCGTGCCCTGAGCTCCGATACGAGCAACTCGACCCGCCGCTCCCCGTCCATCGCGTACGCCGCCTCGCCGACCTGGCCTTCGACCTGGAGCTTCCCGCCGGCGGCGGAGAGACGGTAACGACCGCCCTCCAGCGCCACCAGCGACATAAAGTCGTCCACCAAGTCGTCCGAGACGTCGAGGCGCCGCAGCTGGATCCGTTCGCCGCCCCAGGCGAAACGGGACAGACCGAGCACGGGGGGTGCCGGTCCCTGTCCATGGTAGCGGCGCCAGATGGCATCGCCGATCACCGGGAACTTGCGCGGCCGGGCCTCGATGTCGAGAGCGAGCTGCTTCACCACGGCTCCGAGGAGCGTGCGCGAGCGGATCATCTCGATCTCACCCTCGGCCGGGGTCTTGTCCTCGAACATCGCGTTCAGGTCAGTGAGGATTGCGATCGTCTTCGGCCTGTCCTGGACCTGAACGAGGGCGTTGGATTCGTAAACGGGCGCGGCGAGGAACAAGTAGGCGAAAGCAGCCGCGAGACAAGAGGCCGCGACGCCCGCAACTGTCCACCGTCCCTCAACGACAGTCCACACGTAGTCTGCGACGGTGGGGTCCCGATCGCGCCGAGTCTCGCCCACGGGGTCGAGGTCGGGAGCGGTCCCCAAGCCGCGGATCGATCCATCGCCGCGCCCGCGATGGGGCAGCAACTCGGCTGGCAACGCTCGCACCGGTCGATTCATCGCCACACTACACCCTCACCTCGCAAACTGCAGGGGCCAGCGCGACCTCTTCCCGCGCCGTCGTCGGGCGGGGGGCGAGCACGGCGTTCCGGCCGCGCCGCGACCGGTGTGCCGGGGATCGCCCCGATCGCCCTGAACGTGGGGACGAGGACGCGAAGGGCTTGGAGCACCTCCTCGCGTCGGCCCTCGTCCGCCAGATCGCGCAACTCTGCGAGCCGCTCCCAGAGGTCCGGTGGCGGCGCAGGGCTGCAAGCCACGCGGAAGCCGTTCCGGACGGCCTGGGTCTGTTCCTCCTGCTCGGTGAGCAGCTCTTCGTGCAGCTTCTCGCCCGGGCGCAAACCGGTGTAGACGATACGGATGTCCTCGTCCGGAACCCGCCCGGCCATCAAGATCAAACTCCTCGCCAGCTCTGCGATCCGGAGGGGCTCTCCCATGTCCAGGATGCAGAGCTCTCCGTAACCGCCGAGCCCCGCGACCAGCACCAGGCCGACCGCCTCCGAGGTGGTCATGAAGTAGCGCGTGCAGTCCGGGTGGGTCACCGTGACCGGGCCGCCCTGCGCGATCTGCTGCTTGAAGAGCGGGACCACGCTGCCGGCCGAGCCGAGGACGTTTCCGAAGCGTACTGCGGTCATGCGCGTCCGCGACGACTGGCCGGCGGCGCGTACCACGAGCTCGGCGACGCGCTTGGTGGCGCCCATGACCGACGTGGGGTTCACAGCCTTGTCGGTGGAAATGAGGACCAACCTTGCCGCGCCGCATGCCTCGGCCATGCGCGCGACGTGGAGCGTTCCGAACACGTTGTTCTTGACGGCCTCGTCGGGGGCTTCCTCCATCAGGGGGACGTGCTTGTGGGCTGCGGCATGGAAGACGTCCTGGGGACGGTATCGCTCGCCGAGTCGTAGCAGGGGCTCGGGTTCGCGGACGTCGGCAACCTCGGTCCTGACGTCGAGCGCGGGGAACTGCTCAGCGAGCGACCGGGCGCCCAGGTACAGCTCGTTCTCGTTCATGTCCAGCATGATCAGTTGCCGAACGCCGTAGCGGGCGAGTTGGCGGCACAACTCGGATCCGATCGAGCCCCCCGCGCCAGTCACCAAAGCGCGACGGCCGCAAACCAGACTCCGGATCTCCGCCTCGTCGAAGGCGACGCTGTCGCGCGGCAAGAGATCCTCGGGCGAGACGTCCTCGAGCATCGCCACTGAGAGCCGCTCGATCTGGTCCAGCGCGGCTGGGATGATTTTGAAGCGCCCCCGAGACGCTGCGCACATTTCGAGGATCTCGCGCCTGCGCGAGGCAGACTGATCCGGGTCGGCGAGGAATACGGTCGAGACGCAGTATCGGCGAAGAAGCTTCGGCAGATCGCACACGCGACCGAGCACGCGGCTGCCGTCCAGTCTCCGGCCCACCAGACTGGGGTCTTCGCTCACGAAGCCGACGAGCGCGTACGGGCTCTCGGGACTGCGCTCCAGGTCGCGGGCGAGCAGCACGGCCGCATCGCCCGACCCGACGATGATGGTGCGGGCCGCCCCGGCCATGCTCCGGGCCCGCTTGCCCAGCCAGCGAAGTCCCACGCGGGGCCCGAATCTCAGAAGACCGAAGGCCGCCGTCGCGAGGAAGAATTCGAGTGCATAGACACTCCGCGGCATGCCTCCCGAAACGATCTGGGTACAGAGGATCGTGAAGGCCAGGGTCCCGGCCAGTCCCGCTGCTGCGACCCGGATCGCATCGGGGAGCCCGGCCAGGCGGAACGACCAGCGGTGGATGCCGGCCGCCATGTTGAAGACGATGCGCGCCCCGACCAGAAACGGCAGCACCGCAGGCAGCGCCTCGAGATAAGGCGCAGGCACCATTCCATCGAAGCGCAGCCAGACGGCGAAGCGCAACGCGAGGATGGTCGCAAAGGCATCGACGAAGAGGATCAGCGCCATCGGCGGCGCTTGTTGCAGGGTGGCGGCTACGGCGCGCGAGCAGCGCCGCGCCGTCCACCAATGCGGCTGCACAGCCTCCCTGCCTCCTCGCGCGCTTTGCAAGTTCACCAACCTGGAAGCGGTCGTTCTTATGACCGACAGTGCTCCAAGGTGGGGCCGCGCATCGGCAGCTCAATCGGTTAAATCACCTCTTTTCCATGGGCAAAATGACTGAGCGAGAGCTCCGTCGAAACCCTTACCTGCGGGGCGCGGTGCGAGCGCAAAGCCACGAGCCGGACCGTTTCGATCACTCGGTTCTGGTCCGCCAGCGCTAGGTTGCTCGAGCTGGGCAGGCACAGGCCATGCTCGAAGAGGTCGGCGGCGACTTCGCCGCCGTAGCGCTCGCACTGCGCATAGAGAGGTTGCAAGTGCATCGGCTTCCACAGCGGCCGCGCTTCGATGTCGCGCGCGTCGAGCGCGCGTAAGATGTCGTCGCGCGACGCGCCGAACTCCGCCGGGTCGACGAGGAAGCAAGAGAGCCAATTGGTGTTGAGCCCGTACGGCGCCTGGGGCATGAGCGAGATGCCGGGAAGGTCGGCGAAGGCGTCGCGATATTGGAAGGCGACTGCCCGCCGCTGGGTTACCCGCTGGCCGAGCACCTCGAGCTGCCCGCGGCCGATTCCCGCGAGCACGTTGGACATCCGGTAATTGTAGCCCATCTCCGTATGGTGGTACGCGGCGCCCGGCTCGCGGGCCTGGGTGGACCAGAAGCGCACCTTGTCCACCCAGTCCGGCCGTCTCGCCGCCAGCATTCCACCGCTCGTGGTGGTGATGATCTTGTTGCCGTTGAAGGAGAAGGCTGCCACCGCCCCGAACGAGCCGGCGGGCCGCCCCTTGTAGAGCGCCCCCAGCGCCTCGGCTGCGTCCTCCAAGACCGGCACGTCATGGCGCCGGCACGCCTCGAGGATCGGATCCATGTCAGCGGTCTGGCCGTAGAGGTGGACCGCGACAACCGCTCGCGGCCGACGCCCGCGCCGAACCCGGTCCTCGAGGGCCTCGGCCAGGAGCACCGGGCTCATCATCCAGGTGTCAGCGTCGCTGTCGACGAAGATCGGCGTGGCCCCGAGGTAGCGAATCGGATTCACGCTGGCGACAAAAGTCAGGTCGGAGACCAGCACCTCGTCTCCCGGCCCTACGCCGAGCAGCCGTAGCCCAAGGTGCATCGCCGCGGTACCGCTCGAGAGCGCCACCGCAGGGCGCCCGAGGAGGTCGGCGAAGGCGCGCTCGAACGCTTCGATGTTGGCACCGACCGTCGAGAGCCAATTCGAGGCGAACGCCTCGCCGACGTACTTCATCTCGCTCCCGCCCATGTGAGGCACGGAGAGGTGCAGGCGCGCCATCGATCACTCACCCCGTCACGCGAGTACGCCCATCTTCCCCGTCGTCGCCGAGCACGCCCGGCGTGATGCTGCGGGAGGAGATCGCGATCGGGAATCCGATCTCCTCAATGCTCTGGGTCGTCGAGACGTTCTTTCGGCAGAGCACTTGGTACACGGTGAGGGCCAGGATTTTGAGGTCCAGCCACAGGCTCTGGTGATCGACGTACCAGACGTCTAGCTTCAAGCGCTCGCCAAACTTGAGGGTGTGGCGCCCGTTCACCACCGCCCAACCGGTCACTCCAGGAGACACGTCGTGCCGGCGGCTCTCCTCGGGCGTATACTTGTCGAGGTACTCGATCAGGAGCGGCCGAGGGCCGACCAGACTCATGTCGCCGCGAACGACGTTCCAGAGCTCGGGCAACTCGTCGAGGCTCGTTGAGCGGAGGAAGCGCCCGAGCGGTGTGACGCGTTGCGCGTCGGTCTCGTACAGGACCTCGCCCGGACGCAGAGGGCGCATGGTACGGAACTTCACCAGTGTGAAGAGCTTTCCCTTCAGGCCGGGCCGTACGTGACGGAAGAAAACTGGCGGGCCCTCTGTCACCAGAATGGCGAGAGCGACCAGTAGGAGCACAGGCGACAGGATGACGAGTCCCGCTGCGGCACCGAGGGCGTCGATGCCGCGTTTTATGAGCTGTGTGCCATGCCTCCGCCCCGCCATCTCCACCTCATCTGGTGACTGCTTGAGGGCCCTAGCAACGTTGAGTCACAGCCCGAGGAAGCCAAGCCGGTGAAGCACGCAGTTCGGCTCCGTATGATGACCGATCGGCACTTAGGGGAAACCCCTGCAGCTGGTGTCTTGTGGGCCACTCAGCGTGGGGCGACGCCCCTCGTCGGCAAGTGGCGTGCGACGAGCGCTACCTGTCAGGGCTCAACCAAGCCGCTGCGAATCGCATAGCGGACCAAGCTTGCCGTTTCGTGGATATCGAGCTTCCGCATCAGCCTGGCTCTATGTGACTCGGCGGTTTTCGGGGTGATCCCCAGCAGCTGGGCGACCTCTTTTGAGGACTTTCCTTCTCCGACCAGCTGGAGAACCTGGCGCTCGCGGGAGGTGAGCGGATCCGGCGAGGTCTCGGTCTTGGAGAGATACGCGTCCACGACCGCACCGGCGACGTTCGGGCTGAGGTAGATTCCACCCCGGCACACCTCTTGAATGGCTTGGACGAGGTCAGTGGTCGCTTGGCTCTTCAGCACGTACCCTTTGACTCCCGAGCGGAGTGCTTCAGTGACGTATTGAGGCTCGTCGTGGCGCGTGAGCAGGATCGTCTTCGTCCTGTGTGAGGACCTTTGCAGCTCGCGTGCGGCGTCGAGCCCGTTCATCAGGGGCATGCTGATGTCGAAAATGGCGACGTCGGGTTGGACGTTGGACACCAGGCGGACGGCCTCCTGCCCGTTGGATGCCTCTCCCGCGATTTGAAACGCCTCTTTCTCGAGCACCGCCCTCAAGCCTTGGCGGACTAGCGCATGGTTGTCGGCAAGGAATACGCGAATTGGCATACATTCCCTCCTACTGGAGATGGAAGCTCGCCATCCGGTCGAGAAAGCGCAACCTGAGTCCTCGCGCTCCCATCAACAACACTTCTGTATCGCCTGTAATAGCTTGTCGATGTCAACGGGTTTTCTGATGATTTCAACGCTGCGATCGTCGATCGGGGTCTGGTCGGGCGGACCCGCGGCGCTGACCACGATCACCGGGATGGAGCAGAGCGAGGGGTCTTGCTTCTGGGCCGACCGGAATTCCCAGCCATCCATCTCTGGCATGGTCAGGTCCAGTAGAATCACGGACGGTCGCGGCGCGGATCGCAAGTGGTCCAGGGCCTCGCGCCCGTCGCAGACGCAGACCACGTCGAATCCCTCGTCGCCGAGGATGCTCGAGAGGGCGTCGCGCGCTCCGGGGTCATCGTCGATGATCAGAATTCGACGCTCCATCGCGAATGCGCCTGGTCAACTTTCGAATTGGAGTGATGACATGAGTATGAGCCCCGCAGACCTGCTGAAACGTCACGTCGTCCCCCCGATGGAAGTTGGCGATGTCGTAGGCGCAAAGCTCCTCGCCGAGGAACTCGTCCTTTTCATAGAATTGAACAATGTGATGGGACTCGGACGGTCTGGAGAGAAGGTCGACCCGGATCCGAGGGCTTTGGTTCAGAGCGGACTCTTGCTGCCGGGTTTGTTGCATCTCACTACCTCAAAGGTAGCAACCGTTCTCCCAGCGTCAAGACCTACAACAATCAGGGGCGACCCTTGCCGTGCGGCGCACGGATTCGGCGGGGGAAGACGATCTCCAGAAACGTGACTTGCTCGCCGGTCGCCATTGCCCGCAGGCAGCGAAGCAAACAGCCAGAACCAAATTCGCGGCGGATGAGGCCGAGGTTCCCCTTTACGTGCCGGTCTACGATTACGCCGCGCATCGAAACTCCCTTCGCCTCTATAG
>WNEZ01001097.1_pt2 | contig 40434 bp, 29 predicted proteins | sample 5400521 | NCBI WGS metagenome assembly WNEZ01 (sample SAMN13153339, study PRJNA577476) | soil metagenome | isolation source: 120 cm saprolite under Douglas fir tree site 2 hole 1 replicate 1 | place: USA:California | collected 2015-04-18
GGGGGGATCTCGCAGGTGCGCGCGCAGTTTGAGGAGCGGGCGGCGTTCGCGCTCGCGCCGACGACGACCTACGGGCTGTCGGCACGCTACGACCTGGGCGCGGTGGGGCAGGTGAACCTCCTCGGCATCTTCCAGAGTGAGCAGAGCACGTTCACGCGGCCGCCGCTCGGTTTCGAGCCGTCATCGGGCTTCATCGGCGGGATATCGACCCAGCTGCGCTTCCAGCCCGAGTGGCTGACGCGGTTCATGAACGCGCTTCCCGGCGTCAAGACGAGCGTGCCGTCGGCGCTGAGCGTGAACGGCGAGCTCGCCTTCTCGAAGCCGTCGCCCAACCGCTTCGGCCAGGCCTACATCGAAGAATTCGAAGGGGGATCGGCGCGGTCGATTTTCCTCGCCGACAACACCTGGCACTGGGGCAGCATCCCGACGTCGGTGCGCGGCCTCGAGACGTTGGGCATCACGGGCGCCTTCGATCCCAACCAGGCCGCATTCCTCACCTGGCAGAGCCTGCCGTATCGCTCGAGCGGCGGTCAGTTCGCGCCGGTTCAATATCTGCCGCAACAGATCGATCCCACCCTGCGCTTCACCGGCCAGGCACAGGCGGCGGAGCCGGTGCTGTGGCTGACGCTGCAGCCGGACAGCGTGCTCGGGCTCGCGGATACCCGCCGTGACTCGCCGGATTTCGGACGTCCCAACTGGACCAGGGTCCCGCAGAACGCGCCGCGGTGGCGGTCGATCACGCAAACGCTGTCGGCCACGGGCCTCGATCTCACGCGCGTCGAGTTCCTGGAGTTCTGGGTCTGGGAGGATGCGGGGCGGACCGCTCAGGCGAATGCCGCAACCGTGTTGTTCGACTTCGGCGGCATCTTCGAGGACGCCCTCGCCTTCACGCCGACGTCGTTTACCGTGAGTGCTGCCGGCGACACCACCTACGCCGGCATTCGGCGCACGGGTGCGGGGCGGCTCGACGACGAGCGGGATCCACGCACGCACACCTGGAGCGCGACGATCAACGACGAAGGCATTCTTTCCGACCGCGTGGTCGACGGCATCCTCGATGCCACGCACGGGGTTGTGATCGACACGATGCCGCTCTGCTCCGCTACCGAAAACGGGCAGCTCGTGCCGTACGCCCTGGGCGACATTCGGTCACGTTGCGGCCGCCATAACAACGCGGTCGATACCGAGGACCAGGACGGCGACTTCGTGCTCGACTCGGTCGCCGGCGTGCGGACGTCGGAGAGCTTCGTGCGCTACGCATTTCCGATTGGCGATCCCCGCTACTTCGTGCGCGACGGCGGCCGAGATCCGGACGGCGCGGGCTGGCGCCTGTTCCGGATCCCCTTCCGCACGGACACGCTGCAGGTCGGTAACCCCAGCCTGCGGCAGGTGCAGTCGCTCCGGATCACCGTTGTCGCGCCGGCGCCTGCCGGCGCCGAGACCGCGCTCCCCTTCGCGCTGTCCCGCGTGCGGCTCATTGGCAGCTCCTGGGTGAAGCGCAGCGACACGCCAATCCTTGGCATCGGTGGCGACCGCGGCACGGGGCTCGGCGAAGTCGTCGCGTCTGTCATCAGCAGCGAGAACCAGGATCTCGGCTACACGTCTCCCCCCGGGGTTACCGATGAGGCGGGCCGCCGGGATGCCGCATTTCAAATCGGGGCCACCGAAATCAATGAGCGGTCCATGCGCGTGCTTGCGAGGGGCTTGGGGCTCGGGACTCGGGCCGAGGCTTATCTGCGTTTTACGACCGAAGGCGATAAGAACTTTCTCAAGTATCGGACGCTGCGCGTCTGGGCGCGCGGCCGGGGCGTTGGGTGGGAGGACGGAGACCTTGAGTTCTTCATCAAGGCCGGGAAAGATCAGGACAACTTCTACATGTATCACACGCCGGCGCGCACGACCTCGTGGGAGCCCGAGGTCGTCGTGCAGTTCGAGCGCTGGCTGATCCTGCGCGCGCGCATCGAGCAGGCATGGCTATCGGGTGACAGCGCCCGCGTGTATGCCGGGTGTCCCGATTCCACGCTGGTGCCGAACGACGGCGCGTATGTCATGTGCGACGGTCCTTACATCGCGCACGTGCGCGATCCCGGCACCGCGCCGCCGAATCTCTCGCGCGTGCAGGAAATCGCGGCGGGGATGTGGCGGATCGGGACCAGCGCGGTCGTGGACCCGGCGGAGCTCTGGGTCGACGACATCCGCCTCGGCGACGTGGCGCGCGAGACCGGTGCGGCGGGCGCCATCGATATCGCCCTGGCGGCCGCTGATGTCGCCGACCTCGCCATCAGTCTCTCGCGGCGCGACGGCCAGTTTCGGCAATTGACCGACGATCCGTCGTACGTCACGGATAACAGCGCCAACATCAGCGGTACGTTGCGGGTCGACCGGTTCCTGCCCGATCGCTGGGGACTCTCAGTGCCGGTGACGTTCCAGCGAAACCTCGTCGCAAGCGACCCCTTCTATCTCAGCGGCACCGATTTGCGCGCCGACGCGCTGCAACATTTGCGCACGCCGCGCACCAGCGCGGGGAGCTACGCATTTTCCGCCCGCCGGATCCGCCAGGCGAGCAAAGGGCCGGCGCGCTGGTTGCTGGATCCCGTGTCGCTGTTCGGATCGTACGCGAACGGCGACACGCGCACGTCCCTGTCGCGCGCGAACGGCTCGAGCTACGCGTTCAATCTCGACTACACGATGGCGCCGAACCCGGCGTCGATCCGGGTGGCGGGCAGGGTGCTGCGACTCAATCCTTCGCGCATCCATTTCCGCACGGGGATGGTGGGCAGCGATGCCGAGCGGTTCACGTTCCTCGTCCCGATCCCGCAAGCGGGGGACACCGCGCCCCCGGCCGTCTCGCAGACTCGGGCGTGGCAAAACTCCGGCGGCGTGCAGCTCACGCCCGTGACGGGAATGCAGGTCGGTGTCGATGCCGTCTCGACCCGCGATCTGCGCGACTACGGCGACTCGACCACCATGGGCCGCCTGATTCGGCAGCAACACGCGTCGCTGTTCGGCACCGACGTCGGTCTGGAAACGCAGCGTCTCGTCTCGACGTCGCTTTCGCTGACTCCCCGCGTGAGCACATGGATTCGGCCGCGCGCCTCGGTCGGCTCCTCGTTCGCGTTCACGCGCGACCCCAACGCCCGGCAGCCGGTACGGGCGGACGGGGATACCGCCGGCCCGTTCCGGGTTCCGGCCGCGTTCAGCAATGCGCGCCGCCTCGAGACCGGCGCGCAGCTCGATACGCGCCGTCTCGCGCGGGCGATGTTTGGCGACTCGTCGGCCGCAGCGAACTGGCTCGGCCACATCACCGGGCTCGACGTGACATACAGTGCGCAGCAGGGGTCCACGTTCAGCCGCGCAACGGAGACGCCCAACGCCGGCTATCAGCTGGCGCTGGGGGGATTCGACAGCTTTAGGCAGGTCGATGGGCTGCTCGCCACCTCGGCGACGCAGACTACGAGCCTGTCCACGGGTGGAGTGGCGGTCTTGCCGCTGGGTCTGCGCGCCAATGCGACCTACCGCTTCACCCGCGGGATCATCTGGACCTTGCGAGCCGACGAACAAGTGCCGATTCGCAGCCGCACACGGGAGTGGCCCAATGGGTCGATCAGCTGGTCGTTCTCGCCCCGGCAGCTCGTCGGCCGGCTCCTGACGAACGTGAACGCCCGGGTGGGATATCGGCGCGCAGAATCGATCAATGAACAACCGACGTTCGTCGCCGTGGGAGGGCCACTGGGCAGCGTCGCCGTGAACAGTACGATCGACAAGACGTTCACCCCATCGGCTTCAGTCACCTGGGCGGGCGGCGTCTTCACGACGTTCGATTTGTCGCGGACGACGTCGGACCGGCTCAGCGCCGGCAATCTGTTTCGCAGCGTCCGCGATGCGCACAACGCCACCGTGACGTTCTCGTTCCGGCCCCCGACCAAGGGCAGGTGGCGTTCCAACATCCGGACGACGGCGGGGTATTCCGTGGCGGCTAATACGACCTGTTTGCGACGCGCCGGACAGACGGCCTGCGTGCCGTATGTGGACAGCCGGCAGACGCAGGCTCAGCTTACCCTGGACACCGACCTCCCGACCAACATGACCGCGGGACTGCAGATGGCCTACGTTCTCAACGAGGAGCGCCAAACGAACCGCAAAATCTCGCAGTTTGTGATTACGGCATTCGTGCAGCTGTCGACGAGCGTGGGACAGTTGCGATGAACCACGCCAAGCGCATCGCCTTCATCCTGACGACGGTGTTCCTGGCGTGCCAGGCGCGAGCCGGCGGCGGAAGCGCGAAGGCAAGTCGCGAGTTCAACGGCCATACCGCCTTCACGTATGTGGAGCAGCAGATGGCGTTTGGCCCGCGCATCCCCAACACGCCGGGGCACGAGAAGATGGGCGACTGGTTGCTGACCACGCTGCGCGCCCGGGCCGACACCGTCGCCGTGCAAGACTTCCGCTGGACCACGCGCAAGGGCGCGAACCTGCACATGCGCAATTTCTTCGCGCGGTTTCGCCTTCAGGCAACCGACCGAGTCCTGTTCCTGACGCACTGGGACACTCGGCCGTTCGCGGACAAGAGCCAGAACCTGGGGCAGCAGCGCATGCCGGTCCCGGGAGCGAACGACGGCGCTTCCGGAGTCGCGGTCTTGCTCGGTCTCGCGGACGTGCTCAAAGCCACGCCGCCTACGATCGGCGTGGATCTGCTGTTCGTCGACGGCGAGGACTACGGCGATTTCAACGATTCGACCGAGACGTTGATCGGCGCGCGGTACTTTGCCAAACACCAGCCGCCCGGGTACACGACGCTCTATGCGGTCTTGTTGGACATGGTCGGGGACAAGGACCTGCAGTTCTATCAGGAGGGCTACTCGATGTCGGCCGCGCCGGAAGTCGTCCAGCGCGTCTGGCAGAGAGCGGAGCGGCTCGGGTATTCCAAGGTATTCATCCCCCGGGCCGGTCAGACCCTCATCGATGACCATGTGCCGCTGCAGCAGGCCGGCATCCGGGCCATCGATGTCATCGACTTTGACTTTCCGTATCACCACACCACCGAAGACACGATCGATAAGGTCAGTGCCGAGAGTTTGCAGATTGTTGGTGATGTCGCCGTTGCTTTGGTACGACAGTAACCGATTCCGTCGGACATTTTTGGCGGCATGGATGATCGCCGTGCCGCCCTGCTGCTTGCCGGCCTCGCGCTAGCTGGCGCCGGGGTCCGCCACTTCCTTTCTCCGTCGCCGAGCTCACCGCCGGGCGACGTGCAGCTACAATCCTCCTCGACTCGCCGTGAGAATGCGTTGCGCGAGACGGCGAGACGCGCGGCGCAGCTTGCACGTCCTCTGTTGCCCGGGGAGCGAATTGATCTGGATCGTGCGGACGTGAGCGAGATCACACGGTTGCCGCGGGTCGGACCGGCGCTCGCGCAGCGAATCGTCGCGTGGCGCACCGAACACGGTCCATTTGGCAGTCTCACCCGGCTCGACAGCGTGTCGGGTGTCGGCCCGAAACTGCTCGATGCCATCCAGCCGTTCGTGTCTTTTTCGGGGGTTCCGGCCACAAAACCTTGACCGGCTTGGCACCGAAACACATTTTAGGCCTTCAATTTCAATGAGTTGCGTACGGCGAGCGTTGCCCTTACCCAAGACAAGCTCGGTGAGATCCTCCTCCGCGAGGGTCTGATCACCCAGGAACAGCTGAGGAAGGCCCTTCTGGAGCAGAAAAACTCCGGGATGCGCCTCGGCTATACCCTGGTCAAGCTGGGTTTTATAGAGGAAACCGAGGTCAGCAAGATGCTGGCCCGGCAGTACCGCATGCCGGCCGTGGATCTATCGCGCTTTGAGGTAGACGCGAAGATCCTGAAGCTGATCCCCCCCGACATCGCTACGAAGCACACCGTCCTCCCGCTGAAGCGGGAAGGCCGGACGCTGACTGTCGCCATCGCCGATCCCAACAACGTGGCGGCCATCGAGGACATCAAGTTCATTACGCGCTGTGACGTCTTCCCGGTCATTGCCGGGGAATACACGCTCCGGAACGCGATCGAGCGCTACTACCAGCAGTCTGATGCGCAGCTCCAGACGCTGCTCAAGTCGGTAGAGGCGGCCGAAGATCTCGAGGTCGTGGAGGATCAGGAAGACGAGGACGTCAAGGCACAGGACTTGGCCGACGACGCTCCGGTCGTCAAGCTGATCAACGGGCTGCTCACCGACGCCGTGAAGCGCGGCGCCTCCGACATCCACATCGAGCCGTTCGAGCACGAGATGCGGGTGCGCTACCGCGTGGACGGGGCGCTGCAGGAAGTGATGAAGCCGCCGGTGAAGATGCGGGCGGCGCTCACGTCGCGCGTGAAGATCATGGCGCAGCTGAACATCGCCGAGCGCCGCGTGCCGCAGGACGGGCGCATCAAGCTCAAGATGGGGTCGCGCGTGATCGACTTCCGCGTCTCGACGCTGCCCGTGCTGTTCGGCGAAAAGATCGTGCTGCGTATTCTCGACAAGGGCAACCTGACGCTCGACCTGAAGACATTCGGCTTCGAACCCAGGTCGGAGGCCGATCTCCTCAAAGCCATCCTCAATCCGTACGGGATGGTCCTCGTGACGGGGCCCACAGGCTCCGGCAAGACAACGACGCTATACTCGGCGCTCTCGAGGATCAACCAGATCGATGTGAACATCATGACGGCCGAGGATCCGGTCGAGTACAACCTGCTCGGGATCAATCAGGTGCTGGTGCGGAACGAGGTCGGGATGACGTTCGCGGCGGCGCTCAAGGCGTTTCTACGCCAGGACCCGAACATCATCATGGTCGGCGAGATCCGCGATCTCGAAACGGGTTCGATCGCGATCAAGGCGGCGCTCACGGGCCACCTCGTGCTCTCGACGCTGCACACCAACGACGCGCCCTCGACCATTACGCGTATGGTGGACATGGGCATCGAGCCGTTCAACGTCGCGAGCGCCGTGAACCTGATCGTCGCGCAGCGATTGGTGCGCCGCGTCTGCAAAGAGTGCAAGGCTGAGCACGTATACACGCCCGAGGAGATGCACGCCTTCGGCATCGATAAGAAGGAAGGCCCGTTCTTCAAAGGCGCGGGATGTGATACTTGCGCCGGCACGGGCTACCGCGGCCGCCAGGGACTCTACGAAGTCATGGCCCTGACCAGCCCGCTGCGCCGCGAGATCTTGAAGGGCGCCTCGACCGAGGAGCTGCGCGACCTTGCGGTGAAAGAAGGAATGCTGACGCTGCGCATGGACGGCATGCTGAAGGTCAAGAAGGGCGTGACCACGCTCGAAGAAGTCGTAAAAGAAACCGCGGCCGGATAAGGAGAGGAAGCATGCCAATCAACCTCCGGGCACTGCTCGAGGAGATGATCGAAAAGGACGCTTCCGACCTCCACCTCGTGGCGGGCGAGCGGCCCAAGATCCGCGTGGACGGCGATATCGTGAGCGCCTCCAGCGAAGAAGTCATGACGCCCAAAGACACCCTGTCGCTCGCGTACTCGGTCCTCACCGAGAATCAGAAGAAGCGCTTCGAGACCGAGAACGAGCTCGACTTCTCGTTCGGCATCCAGAACCTGGCGCGCTTCCGCGGCAACGTGTTCAAACAGCGCGGCTGCGTGTCGGTCGTCATCCGGCAGATTCCGTTCAACGTGAAGACGTTCGGCGAGCTGGGCCTGCCCAACGTGGTGGCGCAGCTCGCCGACCGTCCCCGCGGGCTCGTGCTGGTCACGGGTCCGACCGGCTCGGGCAAGAGCACGACGCTTGCCGCCATGATCGACAAGATCAACAAGGAGCTGAAAGGCCACATCATCACGGTGGAAGACCCGATCGAATTCATCCACCGCCATCAGGCGTGCATCGTCAACCAACGCGAAGTTGGCACCGACACCAACAGCTTCCAGGCGGCGCTCAAATATGCCCTGCGCCAGGACCCCGACGTCGTGCTGGTCGGCGAAATGCGCGATCTCGAGACGATTCAGGCGGCGCTCACCATCGCCGAGACGGGGCACCTGGCGTTCGCCACGCTCCATACCAACTCCGCCGCCGAGTCGATCAACCGTATCATCGACGTCTTCCCGTCGCACCAACAGTCGCAGGTTCGCGCCCAGCTCGCGTTCGTGCTCGAGGGCGTCCTGACGCAGACGCTGCTGCAGCGGGCCAAGGGTCGCGGCCGGGTCATGGCCGCCGAGATCATGATCTGCACCCCCGCGATTCGCGCCCTCATCCGCGACGACAAGGTCCACCAGATCGAGTCGTCGATGCAGGCCGGGAAGAAGTACGGCATGCAGACTCTGAACGATGCGCTCTATCAGCTCTACATGGGGCGAGAGGTCACCAAGGACGAGTGCCTACGCGTGACGTCCAAGCCCAACGATTTCCTGCGGTCCATCGGCGAAACGCCCCCAGACGAGAAGGACGGTCCACCGGTGGCGGGTGCGACGCCGAAAGGGGCCCCACCCAAGGTCGCCGTGCGCCCGTGAGGCACGGCGCGGAGGAATAAAGTATGCCGGTCTTCGAGTATACCGCACGCAACATGAAGGGCGATCTCGTTCGCGATAAGATCGACCTCGGGACGCGTGACGACGTCATTGCGCACCTGCGCAAGAACCGCATGATCGTGGTGCAGGTCCGCGAAGCGAAGGGAAAGGGCGGCGGGATCGCCGACTTCTTCAAGGCGGGCGTGAAGACGCGCGACGTCGTGATCTTCACCCGGCAGTTCGCCACCATGATCAACTCCGGACTGCCGCTGGTGCAGGCGCTCGACATTCTCTCGCAGCAAACCGAGAACAAGGTGCTGGCGGATGTGACCCGCGCGGTCGTGTACGACGTCGAAAGCGGCCACACGCTCGCCGACGCGCTGCGCAAGCACCCCAAGGCATTCACCGATTTGTACGTGAACATGGTGGCGGCCGGTGAAGCGGGCGGTATTCTCGACACGATTCTCCTGCGCCTTGCGGTCTTCCTCGAAAAGAACGACTCCATCGTGCGCAAGGTGAAGGGGGCGATGATCTATCCGGCCGTGATCTTCTCGGTCGCCTTCATTGCCATCGCCGTGCTGCTGATCTTCGTCATCCCGACGTTCCAAAGTATGTTCGCGTCCGTGAACCTGGCGCTGCCGCTGCCCACCCGCATCGTGATCGGCGCAAGCAACATCCTCAAGAACTTCTGGTGGGCCATCATCGCGGTCGGGGTCTTCACCGTCGTCGCCATCAACCGGTACAACAAGACGACCGCCGGCAGGCTGCAGATCGACAAACTGCTGCTGAGCATGCCGGTGCTCGGCGACCTGCTCCGCAAGTCTGCGGTCTCCCGCTTCACGCGCACGCTCGGCACGCTGATTTCATCGGGCGTGTCGATTCTCGACGGACTCGAGATCACAGCCCGCACCGCGGGCAACATGGTGATCCATAACGCCGTGATGGAATCGCGCGCGTCGATCGCCGGTGGTGAAACAATCGCGGCGCCGCTCCAGAAGTCGAAGGTCTTCCCGCCCATGGTGATTTCGATGATTGCGGTGGGCGAACAGACCGGCGGACTGGACGAAATGCTCACCAAGATCGCCGACTTCTACGACGATGAGGTCGACGCCGCCGTCAGCGCGCTGCTCTCGCTGCTCGAGCCGATCATGATCGTGGTGCTGGGCGTGATCGTCGGCGGCATGGTCGTGGCGATGTACCTGCCGATCTTCGACATGGTGAACGCGGTCCAATAGTCTGACGGTCTGACTGACGGACGGACGGACGGTTGGAAACGGCCCGGGACTCCCGGGCCGTTTCGACTTTACAGTCCAACTGTCCAACGGTCCGACGTGAGCCCCGCTATTGCATTTTGCCAGAGCCGAGCCAATAATGGCCCCCCATGCGCTGGCTAGGAGTCAAATCGGACGGGTCGACGATCCCGACCACCCTGGGGCTCCTCCGCCTCGTCTACGTGGGGCGGATGTGCCTGGCCATCGCCATCTATGTCACCACCGCCCTGAAGGTTCGCGTCGCAGCCCCGCTGGACATCCTCGTCACCTCCCTCGTGCTCGTGACAGCGGCGACCGTGACCCTCGCCTCCTACTGGCACACGCATTTCCGCCGCGGGCGGCCCGGGCCGACCTTCCTATACCTCCAGGCGCTCTTCGACGTCGTCCTGATCACCGCCGTGGTGCACATGACCGGCGGCGGCGACAGCGATCTCGCCGGCCTCTACGTCATCCTGGTGGCGGTGACGGCCTTGCTGATGCCGCCCGCCAACGCCGGCCTCGTCACGCTGTTTGCGGGTCTCGTCTACTTCGCCGACGTCTTCTGGGGCCACTCCCCGGGGGTTTCGGCCGGCATCTGGATTCAGCTCGGCGTGTTTGCCCTCGTCGCCATCGTCATCGCGTACGTCTCGAGCCGAGTCAACGTGCTGGGCCGGCGGGAGGAGGCCCTCACCGCCGAGGTCCGCCAGGTACAGCTCGAAGCCGACGACGTGCTCCGCAACATCCGGACGGGCGTGCTCACGGTCGACGCGGACGGACGGCTGCTGTATGCGAACCCGGCGTCGGAAGACATCCTGGGATTCAAGGCCCGCGAGTGGCTGGGGCGCTCCGTGATGCCGGAGTTTGCGCGCCTCGCGCCGGAATTCTGGGCGGCCGTGACGTCAACGGCGCGTCGCGGCGTCCGCCTGATGCGGGTCGAGGCCACCGTGCACCGGCCCGATCACAGTTTCCCGATCGGCGTCACCACGACGACGCTCGACGGGCCGGTCGGCGCGCGGCCCCGCGTCTCCGCGATCTTCACCGATATCTCGGACTCCAAACGGCTCCAGGAGCTGCATCTGCGCGCCGAGCGGCTCGAGGCGGTGGCGGAGCTGTCGTCGAGCCTGGCCCATGAAATCAAGAACCCGCTGGCCTCGATTCGAAGCTCGGTCGAGCAGCTCGGCAAGTCAACGCGCGCCAATCCCGACGAGAAATTTCTCGCGAATCTGATCGTGCGCGAAAGCGACCGGCTCTCGCGGTTGCTTTCCGAGTTCCTCGACTTCTCGCGCGTGCGAGTGACGGAATGCCGGCCCATGGATCTGCACTCGGTCGCCGAAGCGGCCATCCGTCTGGTCCGCCAGCATCCCGACTGTGCCGCCGGCGTGAAGATCACGCTCGAGGGCGGAGCCACGCCGATGGAAGGCGATGAGGACCTGCTGCACCGCGTCGTCTCGAACCTCGTGCTCAATGCGGTGCAGGCCGCTGGTTCGCGTGCGGCGGTGAAGGTGCGGACCGGCCTCGCCGCGGCGAATGAGCTGCCGGGAGGCGCCGGCATCGAAAACCCGGTGGCGCTGCGGGTCAGCGACAACGGCCCGGGCATCCCTGCCGAGCTCCAGGAACGCTTGTTCGAGCCCTTCGCTACCGGACGCGTCGGCGGTACGGGGCTCGGACTCGCCATCGTGCAGCGCGCGGTGGAAGCGCATCGCGGCCTGGTGCTGGTGGACACAAAGGCGGGCGGAGGAACGACGTTCACCGTCTACTTCCCGGCTGCTCGTCGCAAGGAGGAGGCCGCGTAATGGCTACCGCTCCATCGATCCTCGTCATAGACGACGAACAGGGAATCCTCGAAACCCTCCGCATCCTGCTGAAGAACGAGGGCTTCGACGTCACGACCGCGCAGGGGGGCAAGGCGGGCCTGGAGCAGCTGAAAGGCTCGGCGCCCGACATCGTGCTGACGGATCTCAAGATGCCGGGCGTCACCGGGATCGAGATCCTCTCGGCGGTTCGCGGGCAGGACCCCGAAACTCCCGTCATCCTGATGACGGCGCAGGCGTCGCTGCAGACCGCGATTCAGGCCGTCAACGAGGGCGCGTTCTACTATATACAGAAGCCCTTCTCGAACGACGACATGGTGGCGATCTGCCGCCGTGCCGCCGAACATCGGCGCCTTCGCGCGGAGAACAAGCAGCTCAAGCAGGAAATCCGCCGCCGCGAGCGCTCCGGCCAGGTGAAGCCGCTCGGCAAGTCGCGTCTCTTCAGCGACGTGCTGCGGCTGGCGGAGCAGGTCGCTCCGACCGAAAGCACCGTCCTCATCCAGGGCGAGTCGGGGACCGGTAAGGAGGTCATCGCCCGCTACCTTCACGAGCTGTCGGCGCGGGCCGAAGGCCTATTCCTTTCGTTGAACTGCGGCGCGCTGCCCGAGAGCCTGCTCGAATCGGAGCTGTTCGGCCACGTGAAGGGATCATTTACCGGCGCCGTACGTGACAAGCAGGGGCTGTTCGCCGCCGCGCGCGGCGGGACCTTCTTCCTCGACGAGATCGGCGAGATGTCGCCCGCCACCCAGGTCAAGCTGCTGCGCGTGTTGCAGGAGCGGGAAGCGATACCGGTCGGCGGCACCGAAGCCATTCCGGTCGACGTCCGGGTGGTCGCCGCCACCAACCGCAACCTGGAAGACGACATCAAGCGCGGCCGCTTCCGGAGCGATCTCTACTACCGCCTCAACGTCATCCAGATCAACCTGCCGCCCCTGCGCGACCGCCGCGACGACATTCCGATCTTCGTCAATGCGTTCCTGGAACGCATTGCGGGCGAGCGCAACGAGCCGCCCAAGACGCTCGCGGACGACGGCCTCGAGATCATCATGGCGTACGACTGGCCCGGCAACGTGCGCGAGCTCGAGAACGCGCTGGAGCGTGCCGTCACCCTGACCAAGGGCGACGTCATCCCGCGGGCCGCGATCCCCGACCGGATCAGTGAGCGCAAGGCGGAGCCGCTGGTGGCTGAGCGGGCGCACAAGAACCCGCCGCTCGAAGTGATCGAGCAGGCGTACATCACGTGGGTGCTGCAGAGCGAAGGGGGGAACAAGACTCGCGCCGCCGAGGTGCTGGGCATCGACCCCTCAACGCTCTACCGCAAGCTCAGTCGCTACGACGGCAGCGACAAGAAACCCGACTCCGAGACGAACGGAACCCCATAGCAATCGAGCATCCGCCGACTGATCCCGTCGGCGCGGAGACGCTGGAGCAGCTCGCCGGCGCACAGCGCTACAACCGCTGGATGTTCGATCGCCTGCGCCGCTGGGTGGGCCGCCGGGTGTTGGAGATCGGATCCGGAATCGGCAACCTGTCGGCGTTCCTGGTGGACAGCGAACGGTTGGTGCTCACCGATACGCGGGAGGAGTACCTGGACCGGTTGCGCGCGCGCTTCGCCAAGCATCCCAATATCTCGGTGGCTCGCCTCTATCTGCCCAATGAGCTCGGCGCGCTCGCCGGGCAGCGGCTCGATACCATCATCTGTCTCAACGTCCTCGAGCACGTGGACGACGACATCGCTGCGCTCCAGGCGATGCGGCGGCTGCTGGCGCCGGCAGGCCGCCTGATCCTGCTCGTACCTGCACTCCCGGCGCTGTATGGCACCATGGACAAGGCCCTCGGCCACCACCGACGCTATCAGCGCGGCCCGTTGACATCATTGCTCGATGCAACGGGCTTCAAGGTGGCGCACGTCGAATTCTTCAATCTGGCCGGCGTCCCCGGCTGGTGGTTCGCCGGGAAAGTGCTACGCCGGCGGATGATTCCGGCGGCCTCGCTCAAGCTCTATGACGCGCTGGTCCCGCTGTTCCGGCTCGAGCGGCTGGTTCCCTGGCGAGTCGGACAATCTCTCATCGCGATCGGTGAGGCGGCCTGATGCGCGAAGAGCGCCGCTCCCCCAACCTGCTGCTCTCGGTAATCGTGCCGGCCTACAACGAAGCGGCGACCGTCGAGATCGCGGTCCGCCGCATCCGCGCGGTTGCCCTGCGGCTCGAAGTCATCGTTGTCAACGACGCGTCGACCGACGGCACGCGGGAAATCCTGGATGCGCTGGCGGAAAAAGGGCTGGTGGACCGCGTAATTCACCACGAGAAGAACCGGGGCAAGGGCGCCGCGATCCGCACCGGCATCGCGGTGGCGACCGGCGACGCGGTGGTGGTGCAGGATGCGGATCTCGAGTATGACCCGGCGGACCTGCCGTCACTGCTGCTGCCGATTCGCTCCCGCCAGGCCGACGCGGTCTATGGATCGCGCTTCCAGGGCGGCCCGCATCGTGTCCTCTACTTTTGGCACTACGTCGGCAACCGCTTCCTGACATTGTTGTCGAACATGTTCACCAACCTCAACCTGACCGACCTCGAGACCTGCTATAAGCTCGTCCGCAGCGACCTGCTCAAGACGCTGCCGCTCTCCTCCAATCGGTTCGGCTTCGAGGTCGAAATCACGGCGCGGTTGGCCCAGGCCCGCGCGCGCATCTGGGAAATCCCGATCTCCTACAGCGGCCGCACGTATGCGGAGGGAAAAAAGATCACGTGGCGCGATGGGTTCGCGGCACTATTCCACATTCTCCGGTACAACCTGTTCGTCCCGCGTAACGTGAACGCGTGGCGCTTACCAGCGAAGTAAAGACCGGTCTCGTCACCGCGGCCGCAACGCTGGCCGTCGGTGTTCTCACCCTGAATCAGGCGCTGGTCGGAGTCTTCTACGACGACGGCCTCTACGCAGGGCTGGCAACGGCGCTGGCAAGCGGTCACGGATACGTTCATCCCAATCTCCCCGGCTTGCCAGCGGCCGTGCACTACCCGCCGCTCTACCCGATGCTGCTGGCGCCGTTGTTCGGCGTTCTGACGGTCAATGCGGCTGCGCTCGCCGGAAAGCTTCTCAACGCACTGCTGGCGGCGGCTGCCGCCGGATTGATCTCGTGGCACGCGGTGCGAACCCAGCTGCTGGGCAGCACCGCCCCGCGTTGGCTTGCCCCCGTGATTGTCGGCGGGGCCGCGATCGCCATTCCCGTGCTCGCGACGCAGTCGGTGCTGTTCGCGGAACCGCTGTTCGGTGTGCTCCTCGCGATCGTCATCATTGCCGCCGATCAGGGAGCGTCTCCCTGGATGGTAGGGACGGCGGCCGCCCTGGCCTTGCTGACGCGCTCGATTGCTGTTGCGGTGATCGCGGGCGTCGTCTGCTTTCTGATCGCGCGTCGCGCGCACCACCGCCGGTTGGTGGGCGTAGTGGTGCCCGTGCTCCTTGCCGCGCTGGCGTGGGGAAGCTGGGTCGCGGCGCACGCGCCCGGCATCGATCCCGCGTTGTCCCTCAACTATGGCACGTACGTCTCGCCCGTCAGCCAGGCGGGTCTCACGGCCGTCAAGACGAATCTCCGCGACATGTCACGGCCGCTCGAAGTCCTGGCGTTCGGATGGATTCCCCTGCGCTGGCTGTATAACCTCCTCGCCACCGCGGCACTCGGGGTCGGGTTGTACGGCCTGGCGTTGCTGTCGCGCCGCTCGGCCATTGGCCTGTCGCTGGTTTTATATGCGGTTATCCTCGCGGTCTGGCCCTACCCGCCGGATCGCTTCATCTGGGTGGTCCTCCCGTGGCTCGCATTGACGTGGGCGGCCGGGGCACTCGAAATCTGGCGACGCTGGCAGCGCGCGCGGATTTCCATTGCGCTGTTCGCCGCGCTGGTGAGCGGCGGTTACCTGGTCTATGAGATTCGAGGTTTTGGCGGGCGTTGGTGGGATGCGCAAGCGCGCGCGATTTCCGCCAACTTCGCTGAGCTGCTCCCGGTCGTACAAAACCTTCCCGACTCTGCCGTCCTCGCGACCGACGACGAGGCCCTCGTCTGGCTCTACAGCCGCCGGTTGTCCGTCCCGTTCTATCTCGAGAGCTATGGCGGCCGCGAGTCGATCAGACCGACGCCGGCCGAGCATCGTGCGTATCTCGAGCGGATGGGCGTGACGAATGTCTTGCTGGCGAGCGCGACGTCACCGTCGGCGATCGAGCTGAGAGGCTTGATCGGAGCCTATCCGTCGCTGTTCACAGCCATCTACCGCTGGCCGGATGGACGCTGGCTCTTCGCCGTGAACCGTGGACACTAGAGACCGGCGCCTCTACCTCGCCGTCATCGCCTGCGCGCTGGTTCCCTACCTCCCGGCGCTGTGGAACGGGTTCGCGATGGACGACCTCTACATCATCGTCTGGAATCCGCTCGTGCACTCAGCGCAGGGTGTGTGGCGTGCCTTCGCGGGACCCTACTGGCCGCCGGACCTGGGTGGTCAGATGTACCGCCCGCTCCCGGTGGCGACGTTCGCGGTGGACTGGACCATCGCCCACGGTCATCCGGTCTGGTTTCATGCCATGAACCTGCTCTGGCACGCGGGCGTGGCGGTGATCGTCGCGGTATTTGCGCGCCGTTTGGCGGATTGGACTGGCGCGCTCGCCGCCGGACTAGTTTTTGCCGTCCATCCCGTGCACGTCGAGGCGATAGCGAACGTGATCGGACTCGCCGAGCTGATGGCCGCTGCCGGCGTGTGCCTCGCCGTGTACGCGGCGGTCGTTCGACAAGACGTGCTGCTGAGTGGCGCGGCGCTCGTGTTGGGCTTGCTCAGTAAGGAGAACGCGGTCGTATTCGCCGCGAGCTGGGTGGTCATCGCGGGAGCGTACCTCGCCCTCCGGAGCGTCGTCCTGCACCCCTACGCCCGGCTGCATGCCATCGCGCCCGTGTTCCTGGGTGAGAGCGCGTGGGCTGGCCGGCTCACGGCGATCGCGGCGCTTGGCGATGTGCTCCGCCTGCTGTTGGTGCCGCTGACGCTCCGCGTCGATTACTCCCCCGCGGAGCGCACGATCGTCCGATCGCTGCTGGACGGCCGATTCCTGATAGGCCTGGCGTGTCTGGCCGTCTGGGCGGGACTGCTCGTGATGGCATGGCGGCGCCAACGGCGTCTCGAGGCGTATGGATTGGGCTGGATCGCGATCGCGTTCCTGCCGGTATCCAACCTGCTGTTCTCGAGCGGCGTGCTGCTCGCGGAGCGGACGCTGTACCTGCCGTCGGTCGGCCTGGCGCTTGCGGCGGGTGCGGCGTTGGCGCGGCTGCCGGTACCGCGACTTCGAATCGCCCTGGGGCTGCTTGTCGTCGTGGGCGGGGTTCGTTCGGCAGCGCGAACGCCCGTGTGGCATGACGATTTCAGCGTGACGCAGAGCATTCTCCAGGACTCGCCGGGCTCCTACCGCGGCCCCGCGCGCATGGCGGCACTGTACCAAAGCCATCGTCAACCGGAGCGCGCGCTGTCCGCGCTGCGGATCGCGACCCGCACCTTTGACCGCGATCCCACGCTCTTCATCGCCGGTGCAGATGCGGCGCTGACGCTGGGGCAGTCGCATCTCGCCGACTCGCTGCTCACTCGCGCCGAGCTGCTCTGCTCCAGGTGTCCGGGCTACTACCGGACTCAGGCACTCGCCGCGCGCTCGCGGGGCGACTCCGCCATTGCCGATTCGCTGCTGGCGCGGATGCGATGAGACGCGAATTGTGGCTCGTGTTCGCCGCCGCCGTCGCGCTCTACCTCCCGACGGCACGCTACGGCATCGTGCAGGACGACCGGGCGATCATCGCGTCGAATCCGGCCGCGCATTCGATCGGTGTAGCGCTCCGAGCGTTCGATGATCCGTACTGGCCGCGCGAGACCGGGGCGGGACTCTACCGGCCGGTGACGATTCTGAGCTACGCGGTCGATTGGAGCGTCTCCGGCGGCCGGCCCGGCTGGCTGCATCTGATGAACGCCCTGTGGCACGGCCTGGCGACGGTACTCCTTGTGATGCTCCTTGCGCGCTGGCTCCCGACGCTCGGCGCTGTCGCAGCGGGCCTCGTCTTCGCCTGGCACCCGGTTCATGTCGAAGCGGTCGCCAGTTTGGTCGGTCGCGCGGAGCTGCTGGCAGCGGTGGGCATCCTGGGCGCCACGCTGGCCGCGCGGCGCGGGCAATGGGTAGTGGCTGTACTGTGCGCGGCGCTCGCGATGTTCAGCAAGGAGCACGGTGTCATTGCCGGTGTCGTCATACTGCTGGATAGGTGGCTGCAGGGATCTGACGAACGACCCTACCCCAGGGGCTTCTGGATCGCACTGGCGATGGTGACGTTAGGATTTCTCGCGGCCTGGTTCGCCGTGGGTTGGGTCGGTGAAAGCGACGAGGCCGCCGTATTCTACGACCGAGGAACGTGGGGACGGTTGGCGATTGCGCTCCCCGCAGTGCTGCGCGCGGCGCTACTGCTGATCTGGCCGGCATCGCTCTCGGTGGATTACAACTGGGATTGGTCGTTCTCGCGAGCATTCCGGCGCTCGCGCTCTGGTGCCGCCGCCGCGCGCCTCCGATCGCGTTTGCCGCTGGTCTTGCCGCGCTCTCATGTCTGCCGACGGCAAACCTGTTCTTTCCGTCGGGGGTCGTTTTGGCGGAGCGCAATCTGTATCTCGCGGTGGCGCTGCCGGCAGTGGTCGTCGGGTGGAGTGCGACTTGGCTCGCGTCGCGACGCGGTTTGCGTCCTGCCGCGGTTGCCGTGGCGATCGTCGTGATCTCCTCTGGATGGCACTCGTATGCTCGTCTCCCGGCGTGGCGAGACAATCGTTCGCAGCTGGTCACGTTGCTCGCGGAGCATCCGGAGTCCTACCGAGCCCACGCCTCGGCCGCGGCGGTGCTTGCCGGCATTGGTGATACTGCGGGCGCGCGGCGCGAGTATCGACAAGCGGATTCGCTTTTTCCCGGAGACCGTTACCTCAATGGCGCGAACGCAATCTTCTTGATCGGCATCGGTGACACCGCCGCAGCGGTCTCGCTGATCGATCGCACAGGACAATCGACTGCCGGGGAGCGCATGACGTTGCGCGCGAAGTTTCTCCTCGAGCTGACGCGCGGCCGCCGGGCCCAGGCCGCCGCACTTGCCGACTCGGCAAGCAAGCGTTTTGCAGGCGAACAAAGGTGGTATTCTGAGTTTCGGCAATGAGTTACTGGCTGGTTGCGTCTGATCGGGCTGGCTTGCAAAAAACCGGAGTTTCTCAACCGTTCGAGGGAATTCAGAAACGCCGTACAGAACGCTAAGGTATTGTTTTCGTTTCGCTTAGACGTTAGGAGTCAATCCAAGGCATGATTTGTACTTGTTCCCGGTTGGAAGAATGTCGTCAAAGTCGATGACCTCACAGGGGAGGTAGTTCCAGATGAACCGCAAGGGTTTCACACTGATCGAGCTTCTGATCGTGGTCGTGATCATCGGCATCTTGGCCGCGATCGCGATTCCGAAGTTCGCGAACACGAAGGAGAAGGCCTATCTGGCTTCGATGAAGTCGGATCTGCGCAACCTGATTACCGCTGAGGAGGCGTATTTCGCCGACTCCGTGAAGTACACCAGCAACCTGGGTACCGCCTACAACGTGACGAGCGGCGTGGTTGGCCCCACGATCGCGGTGACGGCGGATGGGTTTACCGCGACGGTGACCCACACCACGACCACGAAGACCTGCGCGATTTACGTGGGTTCAACGGCGCTGGCGCCTGCCAACAAGGAAGGCGAGCCGAAGTGCGCGTAAGGCCTTTGGCCTGAGGGATCTGAGCGGCGGGGGAAACCCCGCCGCTCTTGTTTTTCGGAGGTGTGGAGCGTGTAGGGATTGCCCCACCGTGACCAGGGCAATGACCTAGTCCCGCGTCGACCGGCCAACCATGCAAAAAGCCAGATTTTTGGGCCTTGCTTGTAGGAACGCGATGTAGGCAGACGCGATGTAACATATGCTCCCACACAACTTTACGATGATTTCGGTCAATTGAGGCACAGTTCCTGCCTCTCCGGCGCCCCGGAATAATAGGTTGTCGTCCGAACCGTTTCGACGACGCCCGCATCACTCAGACACTCTCGGGGAGGTAGTCCAGATGAACCGCAAGGGTTTCACACTGATCGAGCTTCTGATCGTGGTCGTGATCATCGGCATCTTGGCCGCGATCGCGATTCCGAAGTTCGCGAACACGAAGGAGAAGGCGTATCTCGCGTCGATGAAGTCGGACCTCCGGAACCTCGTGACGGCTGAAGAGGCGTATTTCGCCGACTCGGTGAAGTACACGAGCAACCTGGGTACGGCATACGCGACGACCAGCGGCGTGGTTGGCCCCACCATTGCGGTGACGGCTAACGGATGGACGGCTACTGTGTCCCACACCACGACCACGAAGACCTGCGCGATTTATGTTGGTACGACCGCGCTGGCGCCTGCCAACAAGGAAGGCGAACCGAAATGCGCGTAAGGCCACTGGCCTGACGCAGGATGCGGTGGGGAGCGATCCCCGCCGCATTTTTTTTGTGACCTAGCGGTTCTTCGGCGAGTCCTACCGCGCCCCTGACCGTGTCCCAGCAGGTAGGAGGAGGTTGTACCTAGATGAACCGCAAGGGTTTCACATTGATCGAGCTTCTGATCGTGGTCGTGATCATCGGCATCTTGGCCGCGATTGCGATTCCGAAGTTCGCGAACACGAAGGAGAAGGCGTATCTCGCGTCGATGAAGTCGGACCTGCGGAACCTCGTGACGGCCGAAGAGGCGTATTTCGCCGACTCGGTGAAATACACGAGTAACCTCGGTACGGCGTACGCGACGACCAGCGGCGTGGTTGGCCCCACCATCGCGGTGACGGCTGACGGTTGGACGGCCAACGTGACCCACACCACGACCACGAAGACCTGTTCGATTTACGTGGGTTCGACGGCGCTCGCGCCTGCCAACAAGGAAGGCGAGCCGAAGTGCGCGTGAGGCCTCTGGTTTGACGTATCAGGGCGGCGGGGGAAACCCCGCCGCTCGCTTTTTTGGCCTTATCTTGGGGTCCCATGAGTCGTTCCAAGCCGGCGCTCCGCGTCGAGCTGCTCTTCTACCTGACATTCCTCGCCGCCTTCGCGATCCTCGTGGGTGTGGCGACCTCGCAGCTCGCCCTCGCGATCGCCCCGGAGCGCGGCGTCATCCTGGTTGTGATCTTCGTGGCAGCCGAAGTGGGGATCTTCGTGCTGTATGGACGCTCGCTCGTGAGCCGCCTGGTGCTCCGCCCGCTGGCTCGCGTGATCGAGACCGCAGATGCCGTCGCTGATGGCGACCTCGCCACCCGTGCGCCCGATGCCGACACGCGGGATTTCGCGACCCTCGCGGAACGGCTGAATCGCATGACGGACCGGCTGCTCGACGCACAGAGCCAACTGGTTCGGTCGGAAAAGCTGGCGAGCATCGGACGTCTCGCCGCCGGCGTCGCGCACGAGGTTGGCAATCCGCTCGGCGCCGCCGGCACGTACCTGGAGGTGCTGCGGCGCCGCGGCGCAGATCAGGAAGTCACCGCAGGGATCGCCCGGGAGCTCGAGCGACTCGATCGGATCGTCCGCAGCCTGCTCGATTACGCCCGGCCCCAGGAGGATCCGCTCGTCCCCGTCGATCCGTCACGGATCGTGCGCGGTGCGTTCGAGCTGCTCCGGGCACAAGGCGCGTTCCGCAGCGTGCGTGCAGAGATCGACGACGGGCTTCACGTTCCCGAGATCATGGGCCGCGCTCACGTTCTGGAGCAGACACTTGTCAATCTGCTCCTCAACGCGGTTGACGCGACGCCGGCGGGCGGGTCGATCATTATCGGGGCCCGGCGCTGGGCCTACGAGCCGGGACAATCGCTGCCGAAGCGCGCTAGCGACCCCGGCTACGCCCGGTTCCCGCGCACGTCGGAACGGCGGCCGGCGCGCGTCGAGTTTGCCGCGGGGCAGCCGGGCGCGTTGCTCTTCGTGGCTGATTCAGGGCCCGGTGTCGGGCCGGAAGATCGCGAGAAGGTCTTCGAGCCGTTCTACACCACCAAGGAGCCAGGTCGCGGGACCGGTCTGGGCCTCGCGATCGTCGCTCGATCGGTGCACGAAATGGGCGGCGTGGTCTGGGTGGATGGGGCCAGGGAAGGGGGCGCGGCGTTCAAGATGTTCTTCCCCATCGCCATCCCGCGATGAAGAAAGTTCTCATCGTCGACGACGAGCCGGGCCTGCGGCAAAGCCTCGGCCTCCTCCTGACGGACGCGGGCTATGCCGTGACGGCCGAGCAGAACGGCCGGCGCGCACTCGAGCGCGCCACCGCGGATGCGTTCGATCTCGTGCTTTGCGACGTGCGCATGCCGGAAATGGACGGCCTGACGTTCCTCCGCAATTACCGCCAACGCGGCGGCAGTGCGCTCGTCATCGTCATGAGTGCGTACGGCGGCGAGGACGCGGCGATCGCCGCGATGAAGGAAGGCGCGTACGACTACCTCCCCAAGCCGTTCCGTCCCGACGAAGTCGTGCTCACACTACGGAAAGCAGAGGAGCGAGAACGGCTGCGGCAGGAAGTCGCCGGCCTCAGGGCACAGCTGGCGACCGGGCCGGCGGAGCGGGGACTCATCGTCGAGAGCGCCGCGATGCGCCAGGCGCTCGAGCTCGTCACGCGCGTCGCCGAGCACAACACCACGGTCCTGATCACGGGTGAGAGCGGGACGGGGAAGGAAGTCATCGCGCGGGCGATCCACCACGCTAGCCCCCGCGCCGGCAAGGCGTTCGTCGGCATCAACTGCGCCGCCATTCCCGAGGCACTGCTCGAGTCGGAGCTGTTCGGCCACGTGCGGGGAGCGTTCACCGGTGCGAGCTCGGACAAGACGGGACTGTTCGAGGCCGCCAATGGCGGGACGATCCTCCTCGACGAGATCGGCGAATTGCCGCTCGGATTGCAGGCGAAGCTGCTGCGCGTGCTGCAGGAGAATGAGATCCGTCGCGTCGGCGATCAGAAAACGCGTCGGGTGGACGCGCGCGTCCTCGCCGCCACGGCGCGCGACCTCGAAGCGGAAGTCCGCGCGGGGCGGTTTCGCGAGGACGTGTTCTATCGGATCCATGTCGTGGTGATCGCGCTGCCGCCGCTGCGCGAACGGGAAGAGGACATCGCGCCGCTGTCCCGGCACTTCGTTGCGCGGTTGGCGCAGCGGTTCGGCCGCCCGTTGTCACTCAGCGCTGATGCGATTGCTTGGCTCGAGCAACAACCCTGGCCGGGCAACGTTCGCGAGCTCGAGAACGCGATCGAGCGCGCCGCGGTACTGAACGAAAAGCCGGTCTTGGAGCAAGGGGACTTTCAGATGGTTCCGGGCTTGAACACAAGAAACAGCGGGTCAGGGGGTGAGGACCCTGGGGACGGGACCCTGAAGTCCGTCGTCGAGGATGCCGAGCGTCGAGCGATTATTGACGCCTTGAAGGCGACCGAGGGCAACCGCCGCGCCGCCGCGGAGCGGCTGGGTGTGAGCCTCCGCACGCTGTTTTACAAGATCGAACGTTATGGCCTGGCCTAGGCGCCTCCGCGTCTAGGCGTGCAGTTCTTTGCACAAGTGCAGTATTCTGCGGTGTTTCTCGACGACGTATCTCAACGTATCTGCTTGGCGCATTTGCAGTTACGCTCAGGCATAGAACCTGTAATAGGGGGTGGTCGAACAGGGGGTTCCATGGGTCGCAAAGGATTCAGCACCATCGAAATGATCATCGTCGTGATCCTGATCGGCGTGATTGCCTCGATCGGGTTTCCACGGCTGCGGGATGGGCTCGAGAAGCAAAACGTCCGCAGCGCCAAGGCGCTGATCGCGACGCTGGCGGCGACGGCGCGCGGCGCGGCGATTCAACGCGGCTGCTCCGCGACGCTGAATATGACCGTGGACAGCATCTGGGTGACGGCGTGCGGAGTCAATCCGCCCGCGGCGTCGGTGCAAGTCGGGACGAAAAAACTGGTCGGGGATGAATTCAGCGTGACGCTGAACCCGAGCGCGGCCACCGTCGTGTACGATCCGCGCGGCATCACGACCCAATTTCAAACCACCACGATTCAGGTCATCGGACCGCATTACAGCGATTCGGTGGTCATCAACGAGGTGGGGAGAGTAAAGCACCAATGAACACCATCAAGAACCGCAAGGGTTTCACGATCATCGAGGTCATCATTGCGATCATCGTGCTGACCGTCGGCGTACTCGGCATGGTGACGACCGCCGCCCTCGTGACACGGATGATCGCGCGCGGGCAGCGCTCCGCGCAGGCCTCGGCGTTTGCGGCCCGCCGGCTCGAGCGCATGCGCGTCGCGGCGTGCGTTGACGTACAGCGCGTCAACGGCAGCGACACCCTGTACCGTGGGTCGACCTGGGTGGCGCTGAACAACTGGACGTTTACGGATGCCGGTAATCTGAACTACCGGCTCAAAATCCTGAGCATCTACAAGACGGATCAGGATAAAACTCGCAGAGACTCTACGGAGACCACGATTTCATGCAACACATTCTTATGAGCCGCGGCCGCCGCGGTTTCACGATCATCGAGGTGCTGGTTGCGCTCGTGCTGTTGGGATTGGTGAGCGCCGCCCTGTACCGCGTGCTGGTCAACAACCAGCGCCTCTACATGGCTCAGACGCAGCGCATCGATCTGTCGCAGAACATCCGGGCCGCCAGCACGATTCTGCCGGCCGAGTTCCGGGAGCTCGATGCCTCGGAGGGCGACATCAGCGCGATGTCGGCCACGAGCATCTCCATGCGCGCGATGCGCTGGCTCGGGTTTGCCTGCAATACTCCGGCGTTGGGCGGCGCGCTGACCTCCGTTTCGGTCATCGTCCGCGGCGGGGCGCCCGGTCAGCCACTGTTTTTCGGCGCGCGGGGGATCGACAATAGCAAGGATTCCGTGCTGATCTATTACGACGGCAACGTGAACTCGCGCACCGACGATTTCTGGGCGACGGGCTCGATCACCGCGGCGCCCAACGGGCAGAACTGCAATGACGGCACGAACGGGCAGCGGTTGCTCGTGAATCTCAACCTGCTCGGACTCGGCCCCAATGTCGCCGGCGCGATCCCGCTGGGTGCTCCGGTCCGGGGTTTCGAGCGCGTCATCTACCAGCTGTACCAGGCACCCGGCGATACGTCCTGGTACGTCGGCTTTCAGCCGCAAGGGCAGTCGATGCAGCCGCTGATCGGACCCGTGCTCGCCAACGGCTTGACGTTCCAGTACTACAACGCCAATGGCGCCGTCACGGCCATCAAGAACCAGGTTGCGCGGATCGACATTACCGTCCGCGCCAGGACCGTCTCGGCGGTTCGCGCGGGTGGCCAGGCCGCGGCGGCGACGGTGGTCGATAGTGTCGTCACCAGTGTGGCATTGCGAAATAACCGGCGGTTTTAGGGCCGACCGGAAACCCATGAAGGAGTCAGGCATGAAACGGATCTTGCGGGACGAGCGCGGTATGGCGCTCGCAGTTGCGATCTTCGCCCTGGTGGTTGTGGGGGCGCTGGTCGCCGGAGCGTTCTTCGCCGGAACTCAGGAACAGCGGGTCGGTGAAAACCAGCGCCGCGTCCAGGCCTCATTCGGCGTGGCCGAAGCCGGGGCGCAGGAACGGGTGCTGAGCTGGGATCCCTCGACCATGAACAAGCGCCCTCTGTACTGCAACTGCGCGGGCGGCGACTCCGTGGTGATTCCGGATACGCAGGCGCCGAGCGGGAGCGGCAGCTACGGCGGGAACAGCTACAAGGTCGGCCCGAACCTCTTCTTGATCGATGTGACGGGTCGCGACAAGGCCAGTGCTGCCGGCGCTATCGCCGGTGGTGGCGGCGCGCGCCAGCGCATTGGGATGATTACGCGCCTCGCGCCGGTCGACTTCGGCATCCACGCGTCCCTGACCACTCAAGGCTCGGTGAGCGTGGGCGGAAACGCGGACATCAATGGCGCTGACCAGATCCCGACTGGCTGGACGAGCTGCGATCCTCCGGGGCTGCCGCAACCCGGCGTCCGCGATCAGGGCGGAAACGTGTCCGAAACTGGTAACGGCACGGTGCTGGGGAATCCGCCGGTTGTGAATGATCCGACTATCAACAGCAATACGTTCACCACGTTCGGCGGGGCGACGTTCGCCCAGCTCGCCGCACGCGCGACCGTCACGATTCCGAGCGGGAACTACTCCACGGCACCTGTCGTGACGAATGGCGTCTGCGATAAGGCCGTCCTCACGAACTGGGGCGACGGAGACAACCCGGCCGGGGCGTGCGGCAGCTATTTCCCGATTATCTACGCCTCGGGTACGATTACCCTGAACAACACACAGGGACAGGGTATCTTGTTGGTAAATGGTGACTTGAACATAACGGGGTCATACCAGTTCTACGGCATCGTCATCATTCAAGGCGATCTGAAGACGGCCGGTGGTGGCACGACAGAGGCGCACTTCTGGGGGGGCGTCATGGCCAAGAACGCCGACCTCTCGGTCCAGAACCTGAGTGGTAAGGCGACGCTGAACTACTCTAGCTGTAGTATTAACGCGGTGTTACAGGCCACGAGCCCGATTTCGATGATGCGTTCCAGGGGCTGGACACAGCTCTACTAAGTGGCCTAAGTCGCAGTAGCCAAAACAGTTGTTGCTTCGGCCTCAAGTCGATTCGAGGCTTGACAGGATAAGGGGCGGGGCCTATTGTAGTTTGCCCTCGCCCCTTCTTGTCTCTACGCCAAAAGGTGCACATGGCCCTTTTTGGGTTATTTGGCGGCAAAAAAACCTCAGTCGGCCTCGATATCGGCTCCGGTATCATCAAACTCGTGGTCATCGACCACGGGGGGAGCGAAGCCGAGCTGACTAAGGTCGCGACAACGGAAGTCGCCGCCGACGCCATCGTCGAGGGCGAAGTCATGGACCCCGGCCTGGTTTCGGAGGCTATTCGGGGTCTGTTCGAGGCGGCTGGCGTCAAGCGCAAATCGGTCGTCACGGCCGTCGGCGGCCGCGACGTGATCGTCAAGAAAATCCAGATGGACCGGATGAAAGAAGCCGATGCCCGCGAGGTCATCCGCTGGGAAGCCGAGCAGCACGTGCCGTTCGATATGGCCAACGTGGAGCTCGACTTCCAGATCCTCGATCCGGACGCCGAAGGCCTTCAAATGAACGTGCTGCTCGTCGCCGCCAAACGAGAGTTGGTGGAGAGCAGAGTTGGGTTGTTAACCGAGGCCGGGCTCGATCCCTCCGTCATCGACGTCGATGCGTTCGCGATCCACAACGCCTTCGAGCTGAACCACCCCGACGCGATGCAGGGCGTCGTGGGACTCGTCAACATCGGTCACGAAGTGACCAATGTGAACATCCTCGAAGATGGCATCCCCGTGCTGACCCGTGACCTCTCGGTCGGCACGCGGCGCTTCCGCGAAGATCTCCAACGCGAAAAGGGTCTCGCGAGCGAAGAGGCCGAGAAGGTCATTCAGGGGTCGTCGCAGCACGCGGATCTGGCCGGGTATGTCAGCGCCCGCGGCGAAGAAATCGCCACGGGTGTCGAGCGCGCTGCGGCATTCCTCGCGACCGCGTCGCGCTCGGCCGGCGGACTGTCCCGCGTCTACACGACGGGTGGCGGCGCCCGCATCCCGGGCCTCAACGATGTCCTCGGCGCTCGGCTGAGAGTGCCGATCGAGCTGGCGAATCCCGTGCAGCGCTTGCGTGTGCGGGATGATGTGTTCGAAACGGTACCGGTTGACGAGGTCGCGCCGCTGCTCATGCTGGCCGTCGGTTTGGCGCTGAGGCGCGCCTCATGATTGAGATAAACCTACTCCCAGGAAAGAAGAAGGCCGCGAAGGGCGCCGGCATGAAGCTGTCCATGCCGGACTTCAAGGGCCTGATCGCGCAGGTCAAGGATCCGTGGCTGATCGGCGCGATTGGCGCGTGGGTGCTCGTCGGTGGCGGCGGCGCATTGCTGTTCATCACCGACCGCGCCCGTCTCGCCGCCGCGGAGACGCGACTCGAGAGCGTGCGGACCGAGAAGCGACGGTACGACATCGTGATCGCGCAAAAGCGGCAGGCCGAGAAGGTGCGCGATTCACTGCTCTATCAGATCAACGTGATCCGCCAGATCGACGGGGATCGCTACATCTGGCCGCACGTCCTCGACCAGGCGACGAAGGCACTGCCGCCGTACACCTGGATCACAGAGGTGCGCTCCGCGTCGGCCATCGTCGCGCCTGGAGCCGGGCAACCGAACAATGGACCGGTCACCGTCGACCGGGACTCGACCGGGGCACCGGCGGTGAGCGTCTCGATCCAAGGGCGTACGGTCGACATCCAGGCCTACACGACGTTTCTGCGGCAGCTCGCCGCGTCGCCGTGGTTCACCGACGTGACGCCCGCCAGCTCGCAGACGGTGATCGAAGCCGATCGTCCCGTCACATCGTTCACGGTGACGGTGCGCTATCGGGTCGCGGATTCGGTGTACATCCGCACAGTCCCGCTCGTGCAATCGGTGAGGTAGAGGACTATGGCACTCGGTTTTCCGACCGATCAACGGGGCCAGATCATGCTGTTGCTCGTCGTAGCGGCCCTGGCCGGGGGCTACTTCTTCTGGACGAAGAAGCACACCCCCGACATCGCGAGGATCACGGACGCCAATCAGGAGTCCGACAGCCTCGAGCGCATCGTCGCGGCCGCCAAGGCAGACCTGGCGAGCGGCAGCATCGAGGATTTGCGCCGGCGCGTGGAAGAGTATCAGGGCTCGCTCGAGCTGATGCGACGGCTGGTGCCCGATCGCAACGAAGTGCCGACGCTGATCGACGACATCTCGACGAAGGCCAAGGTGCGTGGCATCACCATCGGCAAGATTCAGCCGCTGCTCCCCGAGCCCGGATCGCCCTTCGATACGTACCGCTATCGGCTCGAGGTCTACGGCCATTACGACCAGATCGGCGAATATCTCGCGGACGTCGCGTCGCTGCCGCGCATCATCGTGCCGCAGGACGTGATGCTCTCGTCGGCATCGCCGGCCGCGCAGAAGCTGCTCGGCGATACGGCGGGTGCGTTGCTCCTGGCCGAATTCTCGATTCGGACGTTCGTGAAGGCAGCGGCTCCGCCGCCGCCCAAGCCCGCGGGAGCACCTCGTGCGCGCAGCTAGCCCCGCGCCGGCAGCGATCGCGCTTGCATTCGCCCTGGTGTCGGCACCGGCCGCTGCGCAGCGACCGGAGCGGGACACGACGGCCGTGCAGCCCCAGTCCCTGATTCGCGAAGTGTTCGCGTACGAAGGCGGCGGGCGCGATCCGTTCATGTCGCTGCTCAAATCGGGCGACGTCCGGCCGCTGATTTCCGACTTGAAGCTGACGACCGTCGTGTACGACGGGCGGTTCGCATCCCGCAGCGTCGCCGTGCTGCGGGACATCACCAATCGCCGCATCTACCGGGTGAAAACGGGCGACATCATCGGGCGCTTGAAGGTCACGCAGATCCGGCCCCGTGAGGTCGTGTTCACCGTACAGGAATTCGGGTTCGAGCGGCAGGAAACGCTGTCGCTCGCCAAGCGGGAGGAGACGCCATGAAGGCTCTATGTGGCCTCACGCTCCTGCTCGCCGTCGTTGCTCCCCGGGCCCTTGCGGGGACAACGATGGACGGGCGGGACGGAGAGGTGCGGGGTGTGAGCGTAGTGCCGGCCACCGGCAAGGTCGAGATCGTCATCGACGTGCAGGGGGCCGCGCTGATCCAGGACTTCACGCTCTCGAATCCCGCGCGGCTCGTCATCGACCTCCAGGGCACTCGGCTCGCGGGGCCTGTGGCGTTGTACGACGGCCAGAATCGTGGCGGCGTGCGCAACGTGCGCTACGCGCAGTTCAAGCCCGACGTCGTTCGCGTCGTGATCGATCTCGACGCGCTGAAGGACTATCAAGTCGAGCGTGGGGCCGGACAGGTGCGCGTGCGCATCGGCACCGAGCGCACCGCCTTCGCCGCATGGTCGAGCAACACCGTGGCGCCGGCGGCGCCGGTCGCCGTGGCGAGCCGTGCAGCGGCGCCTCCCCCCGCGGCGACCAGCGGTCCGGACCAGGCCGCGCGTGTCACCACGCCGACATTGGCCCAACCGATGTCCATCGAGGAATACCTCGCGGCGCACCGCGCCGAAGTGGCGCAGTCGCAGGCGGCGCGCATCACCGTGCAGTGGGACAACGCGAGCATCGAGGACGTCGTCGCGGGCTTCGCGGCATTCAGCGGCCGCACGATCATCCTGGGCAAGGACGTCAAAGGCAATGTCACCGCGGAGGTCAAAAACCAGCCGTGGGACCTGGCGATGTACGCCGTGCTCGAATCACAGGGCCTCGCCGTGAAGACGCTCCCCGGCGGAATCCTCAACGTCGTGAGTCAGATCGAGCTGGCGCGCGCCGACTCGACCGTGCCGATCACGACGCGCCTCGTGCGCGTCAACTACGCGAAGGCGACCTCGCTCGTCCCGTCTGTGGCGTCGATTCTCAGCAAGCGCGGCAACGCGGTGGCCGACTCGACGAGCAACTCGCTGGTGATCACCGAAGTCACCTCGCGCATCGACGAGGTCGTGGAGTTCGTGAAGGGTCTGGACCAGCGCACGCCGCAGGTCTCGATCCAGGCGAAGATCATCTTCGTGGACCGCCAGGACGTCGAGCAGATCGGCGTCAAGTACGATCTCGGGTCGACGACCCAGTTCTTCAACAAGCTCGTTCAGCGCCCCGATCCGCGCACCGCCAAACCGGTCGATACCGACCTCGACGGCGTCCCCGACGCGCTCGTGCCCACGGCGAACTTCCCGTCCAACGAGAACATCGTCTCGCTGGGCGGCAACTCCCTCTCGGCGCTCGGCAACGCGAGCCAGGAAGTCGTGAATCCGGCGCTCGACCTCATTTTCTCGACGGCGATCGGCAACTTCGATCTGACGGCGTTCCTGCAGGCGCTGCAGAGCGTCGAGCTGGCGGACATCCAGGCAGAGCCGACGATCACCACGCTCGATAACCGGCAGGCGGAGATTCTCGTCGGCGACCGTGTGCCGATCCGCGTCATCGACGTAAGCGCGGTTGCGGGCGGGGGCGGCACAGGGGGTACGAACGTGCCGCGCGCGACGGTGCAATTCCAACAGACCGGTATCAACCTCCGCGTCACGCCGCACGTGACGGGCACGCGTCAGATCCTGATGGAGGTGCATGCCGAGCGCTCCAACGTCCGTCCCGCGTCGGTGGACATCGGATTCACGTTCCAGACGCAGCAGGCAGACAACCAAATCCTGGTCAATGACGGCGAAACGGCCGTAATTGGCGGACTTACGGTGACTGAGGTCACGGTAACGAAGTCCGGAATTCCGTTTCTTGTAGATCTGCCGATTCTGGGCAAACTGTTCGGGTTCACGTCCCAGATCGAGAGTCGGCGTGATCTCCTGATTCTGATCACGCCACACATCATCGATGATTTGGTCGCGCCCAGCGGGCAGTAATCCCGCGGGCCGATACGAGCGGAGAGGGTAGATATGCGGCTGGTCAGAGGCAGTACCGCAATACTGAGTATCGGCTCGCTCGCGCTGGTGGTCTACGCGTGCGAGACGACGCGCCGTATTGGCGGCGTCCAGCCCGACACCCAGTCGCCGGTGATCACCCTCACGAACACCGCGGGGGATACGCAGGACATCGCCGGCGGGCTGCGCTTCAACGTGCAGGCCAATGACAATCTGGGTCTGAAGACCATCGACCTGCGGTTCAGCGGCGGTCTGAACGGCGTGCTCGACACCATTTTTCACACCGCGGTCACAGTTTACAACGTCGCCCGCACTCTCACGTTCGGTGCGAACTCGGGCAACGGCGGCAACATCAGGATCATCGGCCGCGCCACCGACGGCAACGACAATTTTTCCGAAGACACGATCACCATCTTCCTCAAGAACATCCAGGCACTCCAGATCACGCTGATATCGCCTACCGCTGGTGCGGTCGCGTCGCAGAACCGCTCCATCCCCGTCGAGGTCCGCGCGATCCAGAATTCGGGCATCGCCAAAATCGGTTTCCTCGTGAACCCGCGGTCCTCCGTGAGCAATCCCACGACGCCGCCGAACGACTCCATCGTGTTCCTCGGCACCCTGCGGGACACCGTCGACTACACCGATACGCTCACGGTCCTGGCCGCCACGGGGACCTTCGACGTGATCGGATTCGCCGAGGACTCGGCGGGACGACGCCTGTACACCAACATCGTCACGGTCACGATCCAGTCCGCCGCCAACGACGTCACTCCGCCGCTAGTGGCCCATAAGATCAGCCCGCGGGTCGAGGTCGACGACACGGTCATCGTGCGCGCCACCGACGCCAGCGCCATTGCCTGGATCGGATTCCGGGTCGACACGGGTCCCGCGCCCGGTGTGCTGCTCAAATTCGACACCATCTTTGTGGGCGCCGGGAACCTCACCGACGTCACGCGCCGGGCCAGCCTCGCCCTCGGCACCGTGCTGCCGCCGGGCATCTTGCCAAAATCGATCGTCGTGCGCGGCTACGCCTGCGACGCGGCGACCGCACGCAACTGCTCGTACACGAACACCACGACGCTCTTGCCCGTCGCGCCCATGCGTGGCGCCAACATGAGCAAGGCTTCCGGTCCCGGTCCCAGTATGTCGCCGGCCGGCTTGATCGACACGGTGATCGTGGTCAACGGCATCACCGTTCCGCTCCAGGGAGCGGGGAGCATCGCCGACGCCATTTACAACGCCAATCGTCGCGAGCTCTACCTGACCAACCCGGCATTCAATCGGGTCGACGTGTTCCAGGTTGCCAACACGTCGTTCGTCGCCGGGGGCATTCCGACCGCCGGCGGCCAGCCGTGGGGCATCGCGCTTTGGCCGCGCGACACGCTCGGCGGCTACAAGGACACGCTCATCGTCGCAGATGCCGGCGGCACGTACCTCGGAATTATCAACGTCGGAGCGGGCGGCCCTCGCCAGATCATTTGGCGCCAGGATCTCCCCGACTACGTCATTCAGACGTTTAAGGTCGTCATACAGGTCGGCGGCTCGACGGTGCACATCACCGACTATCACACCTCCGATCTGCCGCAATACGTGGCCACTGTCTGCCGGCCGACCTCCGGCAGCTCGACGTGCGCCGCGGACTCGGTGTACGCGATCTATTCGACCGCCCCCACCGGTGCTGAAACGTCGCCCTTCAACGGGCGCGCGACGCTGCGGATGGAGAAGCTCATCAACACGGCGAACCCGGCGCTGAAATTCGGGCACCTTTTCTGGGAAATTGGGACGTCGTCTTTCACCACCGGGAGCGATACCCTGCGGGTCGTGCTGACGCGTGGCCGTACCTTCGCGAAGGTCATCCTCTCCGCGTGCGCAGGCGTAACGGTGCAATTGTCCTCGATGGGACTGGGTGACCGAACGTTCGCGCGGAACTCCGGGAACTTCACCCACGCGTTCTTCGGGGAAGGTGGCAACGTCAGCGCCCAATTTGCGCGGGTTATGGCATACGACGCGCGCGCCCAGCTCTTGGAAACCGCGTCTACGACCTGCAGCACCGGTAACGGCACGACCGACACCGGGCAGCGGGACGTTGATTTTGGGATGTCACCCGGACTCGATGTCAGCGACTTCATCGCCAACACGGGCGTGAAGGTCGTGTCGGTCGCGACGAACTTCAACGGACTGACGAATGCCGTGCGCGCCGATTCGATCTACTACCTGGATCAGGACCTGCGCCGCAAGGTGACATCCGCCGCGCCTCCGGGGCCGTCGCCCCTCACACCCGGCATGGACATGAACTACTTCCACGATTTCGCGCCGACGGGCGACTGCCCGCCGACCGCCACATCGTGCGGTGGCGGCACGGACAAGAATCAGCGCCTCATCTTCTCGGCGAACCCGAACGGCAATATCGACGTTTTCGACACCTACTTCGGGGATTTCCTCGGGGCGATCCCGGTACGCGATCCCGTGATCGGGCCGTTGCGGGTGGCGCGCGACGTCGGTGGCAACCAGCTACTGTTTGGGGTCACGGCGACCGGGCTCCTGGTTCTGCAACTGCCGCCGTTTGTGAACCCGCTGCCGGTGCCGCCGCGCTGACGCCTGCGGGCGTCCAGGACATGCTGGGGCCGAGCCCGACCGAGGTCGGGCTCGGCTGTTATATAGGAGAATGAAAGCAGGGCGGAGGGACGGATGACTTTCCGGTTTACGACGGCGGGCGAATCTCATGGCCGTGGCCTGGTGGGAATCCTCGAGGGCATTCCCGCCGGCCTCCCTGTGTCTGCCGCCGACGTGGACGTGGAGTTGAAGCGGCGCATGGGCGGCTACGGCCGTGGCGCCCGCATGAAAATCGAATCCGACCGCATCGAATGGCTGGCCGGCGTGCGCGCCGGCGAAACCCTCGGCTCCCCCATCGCGATGCTGATCTGGAATCGCGACTGGGAGCACTGGCAGGACGTCATGGCTCCCGAAGCCGACGCGACGCCCGATCCCCAGGGGGGGGGCCGCCGGCGCCAGGTGACGAGGCCCCGTCCGGGCCACGCCGATCTCGCCGGCTCCCTCAAGTACGACCGCCTCGACGCCCGCGACATTCTGGAGCGCGCCAGCGCCCGCGAGACCGTCGCTCGGGTGGCGTGCGGAGCGATCTGCAAGAAGCTGCTGCGCGAATTCAGCATCGAAATCGGCTCGCACGTAGCGGAGCTCGGGGACGTCATCGCGAACCACCATTCCCCATTCCCCACTCCCCTCAATGAGCGTGCGGACCAAAGCCCTGTCCGTTGCCTGGACTCCGAGGCCGAGCGGGAGATGATCGCGCGGATCGACGCCGCGAAGGCTGCCGGCGACACCCTTGGCGGCATCGTCGAAGTGATCGCCCAGGGCGTCCCGGTCGGGCTCGGATCGCACGTCTCCTGGGACAGAAAGCTCGACGGCCGGCTGGCACAGGCGCTGATGTCGATTCCCGCCGTGAAAGGGGTCGAGCTGGGGCTCGGGTTCGAGGCGGCCCGCCGCAAAGGCTCGGAAGTGCACGATGAAATCCTGCCGGGCTTCGCCCGCGCGACGAACCGTGCCGGCGGGACCGAGGGCGGGATGACGACGGGCGAGCCGCTCGTCCTCCGCGTCGCGATGAAGCCGATATCCACGCTGATGTCGCCGCTCAAGACGGTGGACCTCAAGACGGGCGGCCCCGCGCAGGCGCAGTCGGAGCGCTCCGATGTGACCGCCGTGCCCGCGATGGGGGTCATCGCCGAAGCGATGCTGGCGATCGTCTTGACCGAGGCGCTGCTGGAGAAATTCGGCGGCGATGCGTTGAGCGAGCTGAAGCGCAACGTGGACGGCTATCTCGCGCAGGTGCGCGCGCGCACCTCTAAGGGAGCGGCGGGAGCGGCGTCGTGAAAAAGCACATCGTGCTCATTGGACTGCCGGGCGCCGGCAAGAGCACCGTGGGGCGCATCGTCGCGGAACGGCTGCATGCGGGCTTCGTCGACATCGACACGATCCTGAATCGCAAAGAAGGCAAACCGATCTCCATGATCTTCGCCGAGAAGGGCGAGCCGGCGTTTCGAGACATGGAGCGAAAGGAAGTCGACGCGGCGCTCGCGAATCAGCCGGCGGTAATTGCGCCGGGCGGCGGATGGGCCGCGCAACCGGGCGCGCTCGAGGACGCAAGACACCGCGGGTACTTCGTTTATCTCAAGGCGCGCGCCGAAGTGGCAGCCGGTCGCGCGGAGCCGTCGGGAACCCGCCCCGTTTTAATGGGTGATGATCCCGTGGCACGCATGCGCGAGCTCTTCACGGCGCGCGACCCGTACTACGCCAAAGCGGATGCGACGGTGCAGACGGAAGCAAAGCCTGCGGAAAAAGTCGCTGATGAGGTCGTCCGGCTTGCGCAAATCAACGCTGGATGGTAGAGATGCAGCCGACCTGGACGTCTCGACGTCTAGGCATTTGAAACGAGGTTGATAGGTGCCTGATAAAGAAGAAGAAGTGAAACCAAAAAAGAAGCGGGCGCCGCGGAAGAAACCCGCGGAAGCCCCGCCGGCGGAAACTGAGATGACCGACGCCGCTCCTGAAAAGGGCGGCGTACTCGTCATTGTGGAGTCCCCGACCAAAGCGAAAACGATCGGCAAGTACCTGGGCCGCGGCTACACCGTCAAGGCGACCATCGGTCATTTGCGCGACCTGCCGAAGCGCGAGCTGGGCGTGGATGTCGAGAACAACTTCGCGCCGAAGTACGTGACTATTAAGGAAAAGGCAAAGACCCTGGCCGAGATCAAGAAGGCGGCCAAGGCTGCCGATCGCGTGCTACTCGCGACGGATCCTGATAGAGAGGGTGAAGCGATAGCCTGGCATGTGGCCTCCCAGTTAAATGGGAATGGAAACGTCCGGCGAGTGCTGTTCCACGAGATCACGAAAGACGCGGTCGCCGAAGCGCTGTCCAATCCCCTCGACATCGATCAACGCAAAGTCGACGCCCAGCAGGCGCGCCGCGTCCTCGACCGCCTGGTCGGCTACAAGGCCTCGCCCGTGCTCTGGAAGAGCATCAAGACCGGCCTGTCGGCGGGGCGGGTGCAAACCGTCGCGCTGCGGCTGATCATCGAGCGCGAGGAGGAAATCCGGAAGTTCGTGCCGCAGGAGTACTGGACCGTCGCCGCCGACCTCGAGAAGGACGGCCAGCCGTTCCAGGCCCGGCTGCAAAAGCTCGGGGGACATAAGCCCGAGATCAAAACTGAAGCGGCGGCGCGCGCCATCGTCGCCGAAGTCGAAAAGCTGCCGTTTGTCGTGACGTCGGTCTCGACCGGCGAGCGCCGCCGCAAGGCGCCGGCGCCCTTTACGACGAGCACGATGCAGCAGGAAGCGGCCAAACAGCTCGGGTTCTCGGCCGGTCGCACGATGCGCGCCGCCCAGAAGCTGTACGAAGGTGTGGAGCTGGGAGAGCAGGGGTCGGTCGGTCTCATCACCTACATGCGCACCGACTCTGTGCGTGTGTCGGATGCCGCGATCAAGCAGGCGCGCGAGTACATCAACGCACAGTTCGACAAGCGCTATCTGCCGGATGAGCCGAACGTGCACAAAGGCGGCCGGGGCTCAAAGGTGCAGGACGCGCACGAGGCGATCCGGCCGACTGAAGTCGGTCTCAAGCCCGATGACCTGAAGAAATACCTGGAACGCGACCTCTTTAAGCTCTACCAGCTGATTTGGCGGCGCTTCCTGGCCTCCCAGATGACGCCGGCAGTCTACGAGGCGACGAAGGTCGACTTCGACCTGGCCAACGGTCGCTTCCTGTTCCGCGCGACCGGCTCACGCGTCCTGTTCGACGGCTACCACGCGCTCTACAGCGAGGCCCACGAGGCCGAGGACGCCAAGACGCTCGACAGCCTCGCCCCCATTCCGAAGCTCGCCGAGGGCGACCGGGCGACGCTCAAGCAAGTCGTGCCCAGCCAGCACTTTACCGAACCGCCGCCGCGCTACAGCGAAGCGAGCCTGGTGAAGGAATTGGAGCGCCTCGGGATAGGTCGGCCGTCTACTTACGCGGCCATCATATCCACGCTCCGCACGCGGTGGTATGCGACCGCCAAGGACCGGCGCTTTCAGCCGACCCCACAGGGCGAGACCGTCTGGAAGGTGTTGAAGCGGTCGTTTCCGGAGGTCTTCGAGGTCGGGTTCACCGCGAACATGGAAAACGAGCTGGACAAGGTCGAAGAGGGCGACCTCGATTGGCATGCCGTCCTCGGCGAGTTCTGGGTTCCGTTCAATCGGGCGCTGGAAGCGGTGGACATCAACAAGATCATTCACGAAGTGCACGATCTCTCGGGTCTCGACACCGAGAAGTGCCCCAAGTGCGGCGCGCCACTCGAGGTGAAGAGCGGCCGCTTCGGGCCGTACATCGCGTGCGCGCGCTACGCGTCGAAGGAGTGCGACTACTCGCGGTCGATCAAGAAGGACAAGGTCCCCGATCGGCCCTCCGACGAGATCTGCAAGGAGTGCGGTGCACCGATGGTGATCAAGACGGGACGCTTCGGCGAGTTTCTGGCGTGCACGACGTATCCCAAGTGCAAATACACGCAGCCGGTGCCGCTCGGCATCAAGTGCCCGAAATGCAGCGTGGGCGATCTCGCGGAACGGCGCACCAAGCGCGGTCGGACGTTCTACGGTTGCTTGCGCTATCCGGACTGCGATTATTCGACTTGGAATAAGCCGGTCGCCGTCCCGTGTCCCAGCTGCGGGTTCGTGGGCATGGAAGAGATCAAGTCAAAGACGACGGGAGAAACGACGCGCAAGTGCCTCAAGTGCGGGCATACAATGACGGTGGAAGACACCGCCCCCGAACCCGAAGAGGTCGCATCGTAGACGTGATCGGTGGTGGCCTTGCGGGCTGTGAAGCCGCCTGGGCCCTCGCCGAGCGGGGAATACATGTAAGGCTGCACGAAATGCGACCGGTCAAGATGACGCCGGCGCATCAGACGGAGAGCCTCGCCGAGCTCGTCTGCAGCAACACATTCAAATCGGTCGAACCCACGCACGCGCACGGCCTGCTCAAGGCCGAGATGCGCCAGCTCGGCAGCATCGTGCTGCAGGCGGCGGACGAGGCACGGATCCCCGGTGGGAGCGCACTCGCGGTCGATCGGGTTGCGTTTGCGAAGGGAGTCGAGGCTAGGGTCTCGGGACACGGGAACATCACGATAGTTCGTGGTGAAGTTACCGATCTTCCCAGTCCGGGAATCATCGCCACTGGCCCCCTTACATCGGACGCACTCGCCAACGCAATCGCCGCGCGGCTGGGCGTGCAGTCGCTCGCGTTCTACGATGCCATCGCCCCCATTGTCTCCGTCGATTCGCTCGAGTACAGCCGTCTCTTCAAAGCCTCACGCTACGGCAAGGGCGGGGGCGACGATTACTGGAACGCGCCGTTCACGCGAGAACAGTACGAGGCCTTCGTTGCGGCGCTCATCGCGGGCGAGCAGTACGTCCCGGGTCACGAGTTCGATAAGGTGCCATACTTCGAGGGCTGTCTTCCCGTCGAAGAAATGGCGCAGCGGGGGCCGGAGACGCTCCGGTTTGGACCGATGAAGCCGATCGGTCTGCCTGGCGATTCTTATGCTGTGGTGCAATTGAGGCAGGAAGATCGAGCCGCGCAGATGTGGAACCTGGTTGGTTTTCAGACGCGTCTCAAAACCGGGGCGCAACAGCGGATCTTCCGGACTATTCCGGGCCTCGAGAACGCGGAGTTTCTCCGGTATGGGAGCATCCATCGCAACAGCTATCTCAACGCTCCCCAGGCCCTAACGCCCTACCTCTCTGCGCTCAATGATCCGCAGCTGCTGTTCGCCGGCCAGCTCACGGGCGTGGAGGGGTATACGGAGTCGGCGGCGACGGGAATGCTCGCCGGGATCAATCTCACGCGGCTGCTGGCGGGCGAAGCGCCGATGCTGCCGCCGGCCACGACGATGCTGGGCGCGTTGTACCGCTACCTGCGCGATACGGAGCCGGCCAAGTTTCAGCCGATGAACGCGAACTTTGGGCTCATGGAGCCGCTCGATCCACCGGTACGGGACAAGTTCAAGAAGAAAGAAGCGTTGGCGGAGCGGGCGCTGAGAGAGATGGGTGCATTTGCGCAGGAGCTCGGAGTCGTGATCCCCGCATGACTGAAATTGCCGAATTCGTGACGTTCCTCTCCAAAGAGCGCAACGATTCGCCTCATACCGTCAAGGCCTACGAGCGCGACCTCGGCGCGTTCGCGGCCTTCTGCCAGGATTACTACGGGGGGCCGTGGAGCTGGGCCGGGGTGGATCGGTTGGCGGTGCGCGGGTTCCTGGCGGCGGAGCAGCAGCGTGGCCTCGGGAAACGCTCCCTGGCGCGGGCTCTGTCGGCCTTGCGCTCGTTCTACCGCTTTCTGAACGTCACGCGCGGACTCGAGGTCAATCCGGCGCGAGCGACTCGCACGCCAAAGTTTGACCGCACCCTGCCGGCATTCCTGGATCGCAAGGAGACCGACGAGCTGTTCCAGAATGCGGAGCAGCGAGCGAGCGCAGGAGGGTTCGCCGAGACGCGCGACCTTGCGATGCTGGAGATGTTCTATTCGACGGGGATGCGGCTGTCCGAGCTCGCCGGCTTGAATGATGGCGACGTCGATCTCGTGTCCGATCAAGTGAAGCTGCGCGGCAAAGGAAAGAAGGAGCGCATCGTTCCGGTCGGGTCGCGAGCGAATACGGCATTACGGCTGTACTGGCAGCGCCGCGATTCCATGGCAGGGCCGGGCAATCAGCGCACGACGCGTGCGGTGTTCGTGAATCAGCGCGGCAAGAGGATTACACCTCGTGGCATCCAGTTGGCCATGAAGCGGCTCTTCGAGACGGTCGCCCAGGGAACCAATCTCCACGTGCATGCGTTGCGGCACTCGTTCGCGACGCATCTGCTCGACGCGGGCGCCGATCTCAGATCGGTGCAGGAGCTGCTCGGGCATGCGTCGCTGGGGACTACGCAAGTGTATACTCATACGTCGGTGGAACGGCTGAAAAAGGTCTATCACCAAGCGCACCCAAGGGCATAGTTACGAATGCTGCCAGTCATACATAGCACCACAATCCTCTGCGTCCGCCGCGACGGCAAAGTCGCGATCGGCGGCGATGGTCAGGTCACGGTCGGGGAGACCGTAATGAAAGCCAACGCCAACAAGGTGCGCACCCTGCGCGGCGGGAAGATCCTCGCCGGCTTCGCGGGGGCTGCGGCCGATGCCTTTACGCTCTTCGAGAAGTTCGAGGAGAAGCTCGAGCGCTACCCGTCGAACCTGCCACGCGCGGCGGTCGAGCTCGCGAAGGACTGGCGCTCCGACCGCGTGCTGCGGCGCCTGGAGGCGCTCCTGGTCGTCGCGGACAAGGAGCACGGCTTCGTGGTCAGCGGCTCGGGCGAGTTGATCGAGCCGGAC